>Ga0265295_1000669_pt1 | contig 66498 bp, 52 predicted proteins | sample Munlansysbiofilm_FD_192503 | JGI IMG/M metagenome (GOLD analysis project Ga0265295, IMG submission 192503) | Leachate microbial communities from a municipal landfill in Southern Ontario, Canada - Methane capture system biofilm | ecosystem: Engineered > Solid waste > Landfill > Unclassified ...
CTCGGCCTCCTTGGCCCCAGCCCCGGACACCACCACCACCTTGGCCCCAGCCCCGGACGCAGCCCCCTCTGCCCCAGCCTCGGCCTTGGCCCTACCGGCGCTGACCCTTGTTTTTCACCGGGCTTTTGACCGCTGTACCAACCCGATGGAACTGCTGGAGCAAATCATTGAGCTGGGGTTCCATACGCTGCTGACCTCGGGCCAAGGCGAAACGGCGGAAGAAGGCATCCCGCTGCTGGAACAACTTGTGGCACAGGCAAAAGGCCGAATCTGCATCATGGCCGGCCGAGGCGTCACACGGCAAAACGTCGCACGCATCATCCGCGAAACCCGAGTCCCCGCCGTCCACATGTCGGCACGCCCCGGCCTGGCGCAAATCGCCCAAGAAATTGGCGCAGTTGGCGCACTACACATCAGATGTATCGCGCCAAGATTGTAAAAGCAAAATGCAATAGCCTGATCTGTCGAATCTTAAGATTTTGTTTATTCGGCTTGGCGCGACACATCTGATGTGTAGTGCGCCAAAAAAAGAGGATTGGCATAAATCCGCAGAAAAAGCTCCCGGACCAAATCGGAATGGGCGCGAAGGAGTTCCGCTTGCTTTTTTTGTTGAATTTCCGCTTTCTTTCCCGGAAAATCCTCTGCAAAAGGTATCGAGGCCGCCAGCTCCGTTTGCGGAATCAGCGGAATATTGCCAGTTTTGAGCATATCCAGCCGCTCAAGAAAAGCAGCTTTTTGCTCCGCAGTATAAGCCGAGGCCGAGGCCGGAGCAGAGCCGAGTCCACCGGCAGCGCCAGCTTCAGAGCCAAACCCAACGGCAGCGCCAGCTTCAGAGCCGTGCCCACCGACTGTGCCTGCGCCGGAGCCGTGCCCGGCAGTGCCTCCGTGGCTCCCGGCTGCGGTTTCCTGCAGCAGGTCGTAGGCAATATGGTGGGTGGGAAAGATTTTGTAGTTGTCTGCAATGGATTTGTCAATCAGTGCGCAGAGGTGCGCCGCAAAAGCATTGAAGTCGTTGTCACGTGCGGGCCCGCCTGTAGAAAGTTCCGGTCCGCGGGCAGGATGTTCGGCTTCCGCCCGGGAATAAAAAGCTTCCAATTGCTCTCTTGTTATGGGATCTCCTACATGGATATGTACGTTGCCTTTCCATTGGGTAATGCCTGTGACAATGCTGATTAGGTCTTCGCCTTCCTGCTTCACGTAAACGGCGTCCTGCGGAACATGTGCAGCAGTACCGGCGGAACCGGCGGAAGTGGCACCAGAAGCAGAAGCAGAACCAGAAGCAGAAGCAGAACCTGAAGCCGAAGCCGAAGCCGAAATAGAAGCCGAGGTGGTGGCGGAACTGACAGCGCCAACAGCAGAACCTGCAGCAGAACTGGCTCCGGCAGCGGCGGCAGTAGCGGCCAGGCGGCCCATGAGCAGCTCGCGCACCTTTAGGAAGTCGCAGGATTCGTATTCGTAGGAGATGGAGACCGGGACGATGTTGAGCTCGGCATAGTTGGAAACGGGGTCTTTGCGGGGGCCGCTCATGGCCAGCATCTTGATAAGGGCCTGCGAGGTTTGGTCCAGGCCGTCTTTGGTGCGGCCGTTGCGCTGTGCAATCCAGCAGGAATGGCCTTCCTTAACGCAGGTGCGCATGAAGTCACTTAGAACCAACGAGTTCTTGAACAATTCCCGTTTGTTTCCCTGCCGTACCACTTTAAACATCTTGTTGGAACGGGCAAGATCCTCGGCCAGTTGGTTAATAATCAGGTTATCGCCATACGTAATCATGCTGGTAGGAAGTCCACTGTCCACCAGCACCATCTGCAACAGCGAAGAATCCAATATGATATCCCGGTGGTTGGATACAAACAAATACCCGGTGCCCGGCTTAATTTTGGGGCTTAGGTGGAACGTGAATGAATCCATGGTCGTTTCAATCACCCGCCGGTTAAACGCATACATCCATCGCATTTGAAAATCCTCAATAGTCTTTACAGACAACACATCGCGCACAGTGTCTTCCGGTGTGATACCCGGAAAAATCAACCGGGCAATGGGATAAAAATATTGGTGGGCAGCTATCCGCTGCATGGCGTGAGGGATTTCCTCATCTGTAAAAGGCCTCAGGTTTTCGGGAAATTTTCTAATCAAGGCAACAAATTTTAGGGGCGCAATACAGCAGCAACCAAGTCAATATTTGCGGAACAGTCAAAAGCGCCGAAACAGTCAAAAGCGCCGGAGCAATCAATGGATCCGCAACAAGTCAATACAAAAACGTTCTTCCATTAAATCGTAATCTTTTTCAACAGGCTGCTGGGAGCGTTCAAGCAAACACAACAGAGCGGACATATACCCTCCGTAACATTCTACATACCCCGACAGCAAAGTTTTCAAATCCGGGTCTGTAGAGAACATCCCATAACTTGTCCTGAAGAAATGTTCATACACAAAACCGTCTGCAAGAATCAGGCCCATTTCTCCGCCCAGCTTAAAACGGCAGGCAATATCTGCACAGATAGCATTGGGAATGGTACGTTTGTAGGCTTGGGTATCATCACTCAACCCATCCATAACACGTAACAAATGGTAATCGGCACCCAAAGTACCCGATCGGGAATGAATTACCACACCTATATCCGGTTTAAAGGTTTCTGTATCGTACCCGTTGTGACGCATCAGCAACTCGGCCGTAATAAAACCCAGCTTGCTGAACTCATCCATCCCAAAAAAAGCGGGATAATCTGCATCCAGCTGCTCAAATACATTATCCAGATCTTCACTAACATGGTGACCGTTCAGGAACTTCCCCAATGTTTCCTGACGCTGTCCGTCTAGTACAATGGAATGGTTGGTTATCCTGCAATATGATTTAATAAACATTATTTCTCCTTGCTAAATAAAACGGCAGCATTCACCCCGCCAAAACCCGACGAAATCGCCAGAAAACTATTTTTCACAGACGGTTGCACAGACGATACAACTTGTATCCTGCCGTCCACACCATGCTCTTCGTATCCCAGCGTAGGCAGTATCTCTCTTCTTTCCAGCGATTTAGCTGCTAACATACTGTCCAGCAAACTGGTAGAGCCGGAACTGTGTCCAAAATTACCCTCAAAGCAATTCACAGGGACCTTCCGTAACCCGGCATTTTCAATAGCAAGGGAAGACAGGTTGTCAAAAACTTTCATCCCCACACCGTGCATATTAATAAACGAAAGGTTCCGGGCGTTCTCGTGGACCATAACCTTCTGAATGGCGCGTTTCAAAGCTTCTCCCTGCATGTTTTGTTCACAATGTTCTATACCACAAGGTTCTGTAGTCACCGCACCGGCTTTGAATTTGATGGCTGAAGGCATATTCAGGTGCGGCCGGTCTTTTAGAAAACGTTCTTCCCGCACAAAAATAGCACAGACAGCCGACTCTCCCGGATTGGTACTGTCGCAAGACATGCAAAAAGGATGTACCATCTTTTCCCCCACCAAACCGGCCTGTTTCAATAAAAATAAAGTGAACGGACTTACCAGCTCCACCCCAATGATTACCACAAAATCATACGGACTTCCCGGGCACAACAGCCGGTTGGCCATCATCAGTGCCTGCATGCCTGCCAGGGTGGAATTCAGTATTACAAAAGGCTTTCCGTTCAGTTTCAATTCGTCCATCATATGCTGAGGCGTGTACCACGGAAAAAGACGCGGCCTTACCACCTTATCCGACAACTCCCGAAAAGAATCCACGTCTCCTTTTGTCGTACAAAAAACAAGGGCTACTTTACGGCTTTGAATGAGCTCGTTGTAGTAAAATTCCGGAACGGTATTGGTGACGGCAGATTCAAATACAGCTGCCATGGCCTGCCGGTACCGTGACATCATATGTGTAGTAGCACCACAATAAGGAGTTGCCAGTTCTTCCAATTCAACGGGACTGATCAGCGAAGCCAGTATAGGTTCTTTCAAATCCCGGAATCCGGCAGGAAATTGCCTGATTCCTGTGAGCCCAGAACGTACAGCCAGGTAATTGTCTTCAGTGGTCGCACCTAGCGGAGAAATAATGCCATCTCCAATCTTATACATCATAATTCCTGCAAATGTATGAAATTTTCCAAAAAATGGTAAATTTGTCTACAAACCCACCTATTATGAGAGCAATCATTCGTTTTACAACCCTTATAACGGTTCTCTTCTTTTTTGTCCAAGCCGAGGCGTCTGCCCCGCAGCCGCAACGTAAAAAGGTAGGCCTGGTGCTGAGCGGAGGAGGAGCCAAAGGCGTTGCGCACATTGGCGTGCTGAAAGTCCTGGAAGAGGCAGGAATTCCCATAGATTACATTGCCGGCAACAGCATGGGTGCCATTGTGGGAGGCCTGTACGCCATAGGATACAGCCCGCAGGCGCTCGACAGCCTGGTACGGACCCAGAACTGGGTAGGCTTGCTGGCAGACAAGATCACACGCGACAACCTGCTTTTTACAGAAAAGGAAGTGCGCGACAAGGCACTCTTTACCATCCCCTTTGACAGGGAACGTTTTCATATTTCTACCGGAATTCTGAGCGGCAGCTCTGTCATGGATATGCTCAGCGAACTCGCCCGCGACTACCACGACGTCGCTTCGTTTGACAGCCTTCCCATTCCTTTTGCCTGTATTGCCTACGACCTGATCTCGGGAGACGAGGTAGTGATGCGCGAAGGGAGCCTTCCGGTGGCTATCCGTGCCAGCATGTCCATCCCGGGAGCGTTCAGCACCGTAGAACGAAACGGGCAAATACTCATTGACGGCGGTGTGATCAACAACTTCCCGGCCAACGTAGTCCGCGAAATGGGAGCCGATATCATCATTGGTGTTAACGTAGGTATGCATACAGACCGCCCAACGCAGCTTTCCAAAGACGCCCTGGAGGAACGAGATCCTAACAGTCTGATGTTCATTGTTAACCACATGATGGAACGCCTTGGAAGAGAAAATTTTGATAAAAACATACTCCTTCCCGACCTCTACATCCATCCCAACACCGAGCCGTACTCAACGGTTAGTTTTACAGACGAGGCACTCGATACACTGCTGGCCCGTGGAGAAAGGGAAGCACGAGCCTCCTGGGATAACATCCTCGCATTCAAGGAACTCATCGGCATTCATCCGGCAGAAGACCTGCCATGGCCCCCCGGCCGCCCCAATGGAGCTGACGTACCTATAGGAGACAGCATCAAACTGGGATACATCATTTTTGACGGCATCACATCCCTTAACGAAAAAAACCTGCGCCGGATGCTTCATTTCAAAGAGTTTTCCACCGTCCACGTCACTGATATAAGGGAAACTATCAGCCGGCTGAAAGGGACGGGGAGTTTTACCAGCCTGCAATACTCGCTCCGGGAAGAAGGCGGAAGGTACAACCTGCGGTTCCACTGTACAGAACGGGCACGGAGTGCGGTTAGTCTGGGTGTCCGGCTTGATACCCGGGATGTGGCCAGCGGGTTTATCAATACCATCGTGGCTCCAAGGGAACTTAAGGGTGGTATGTTTGAACTCAACAGCCGCATTTCAACCAACCCGTACGTACGCCTGGGAATATTCTACCAGGATGCCTGGCTGGGAAAATTTGGAGCCTCCTATACCTACCGCTACGGAAACATCAATATGTGCCCGCAAAACGACACGACTACCTACAACGTACGTTTCCACAAAAACAGCATGGATCTGGATCTGGCCAACTTCTATTACCGCAATTTCAACTTCTACTTTGGATTGCATTATGAAAATTTCCGATCCCAGAATTTTTTAAGATCCTCCAACGGCGTCACAGAACGCATACGTGTACGTGAAAACCTGTTCAGCTACCACCTGGGGGTCAGGTTTGACAGCTACGACAACGCATTCTTTCCAACCAGCGGAATACAGTTTAAGGCAGAGAGCGCTCTCTATACAGACGACCTGGCACATTACAAAGAAGACGCCCCTTTCTTGGCAACGAACGCATCCATTTCCGTAGCCATTCCTATAAAAAACCGATTCACACTCATCCCCACCCTCTACGCACGCTTCCTGTTTGGCAATGAGTTTGCTCCGCACCTGAGAAATCTGGTAGGAGGCACTTTTGGCGGCCATTACCTGGAACACCAGATGCCCCTGTATGGGTTCAAATCTCTTGTTTCTGTGGACAATAAATTTGTTGCTACAGGCCTGAAAGCCCGGTACAGGGCAGGAAAAAACCATTACGTATGGCTTGTTGGAAACATAGCACGCATAAGCAATAGCGTACTGGAATTAATCGAATGGAGCAAAGGACAATACATGGCCGGAGCTGCCCTCGGCTATTCCTACGACAGCCCGTTGGGGCCCATTGACGTAGTCCTGGAGTACGGAGGCGCCCCTTCCTCCCGGTTCGGCGTTTTTATTAATTTAGGAAAATACTTTTAGAAACTTTACAGCCGGCATACCAACACCTTGTCAATACGGGCAATATCCATATCTACCACTTCCAGTGATAACCCTTCCCATTCCAACGTTTCGCCTGTAACCGGCACATGTTCCAGTTTATCCAGTATCAGGCCGCTGAGCGTGTTGTAATCGTATTTTGTTGCCAGGTCTTCCATATCAAAATGCTCCAGAAAAGCATAAAAATCGCACTGGCCATCCACCAAAAACGATCCGTCCGGGCGGGCTACAATATCGTGGTCTTCCTGATTCTCGGGCAACTCGCCAATAAGAGCCTCCATAATATCCGAGTGGGTTACCATACCCTGAATTCCGCCAAATTCGTCCGTTACCAGGGCGTACTTGCTGTAGCGGTGCTTTATCTGCTCCACGGCAGCATACACACTCAGATTTTCCGGTAAAAACAGGGGTTGCTGGATGACGGATTTTAAATCAAATCCCTTCTTATCAATATTGCCAAATAAATCTTTCAGGTATACCACACCCAACAATTCGTCCAGGTCTTCGTCCGCTACCGGATATATACCGTGCAGGTTTTCCTGCACGATAGCAATATTTTTTTCTATAGGATCGTTGATATCCAGCCATACCAGGTCGCTGCGGTGTGTCATGACCGATTCAACGGTCCGGTCACCCAGGTTGAACACCCGTTCTACCAGTTCCTGCTCCACTTCCCGTATCTCGCCTCCTTCCCTGCCTTCTTCAATCAACGCCTTGATCTCGTCTTCCGTAACGCGGGCTTCTTTCACATGGGACAGGCCAAAAAGTACCATGATGCCATGGGTGCTTTTGGTAAGCAGCCAGACAAGCGGATACGTAATTTTGCGCAACAGCCGCATAAAACTCCACATGTTTTTGGCCACTTTATCGGCGGCAATCATACCCAACCGCTTGGGAACCAACTCGCCCAGCACCAAAGTCAGGTACGTAACCACCGTTACAACCACTACATTGGCTATCCAGCCGGAATGGTTTTGCAAAGGTTTCCAGCGGGCCAGAAACGCCGCCAGGTTCGCAGAATAGGCATTGGCAGAAAGCATCCCTACCAGGATGGCTATGAGCGTTATCCCAATTTGTATGGTGGAGAGAAAATTATCGTCGGCTTCCTGCCGGTATTTGCGGGAGCTTACAAAAGCCATCTCTGTCATGGACAAAAGTCCGTTCAGCAGGATGAGCAGGAGAATAATCAGCGTTTCCATACAATCCTCCCAACAATGTAACCCAGCACCAACACGCCCAAACCTACCATGACCCACGATATCTGTGTAGTGTACCTGTGTACCGTTTCCATAAGAAGGTCTTTTGGCACCACGCTGTGTAACGAGTAGCCTATTATAGCCAGAATAATGTTCCATGCCCCCGCACCCAGGCTGGTGTACAGCAGAAAACGCCCCATAGGCATTTTGGCCAGTCCGGCAGGAATGGAAATCAATTGACGCACGCCGGGAACAAGCCGGCCAACCAGCGTGGACAGGTTTCCATAACGTACAAAATAATCTTCTGCTTTGATCATTTTTTGTTCATTCAGCAGGCAGGCATGCCCCACCCGCGAATTTACAAATTTATACACAATGGGACGCCCTATCCACACCGTCAGCCCGTAATTGATCAACGCCCCGGCCAACGCCCCCACCGTAGCCGCCAACACTACCAAAAATACATTCATTTCTCCGGCCGCGGCCATATACGCTGCCGGAGGCACCACAATCTCGGAAGGAAAAGGAATAAAGGAACTTTCAATGGTCATCAGCAGTGCCACCGTACCGTAATTCAGATGTTCCAGTGCCCACTGGATGAACGAGAAAGATTCCATCAGGCTTTTTCAAACAATTCGTGTATGCGCACACCCGCCTTCAGCCCGTGCCCCGTGAGCGACACCACCAACCGCCCCACACCACCGCTCACTTCACTCACTTCACTCACTCCACTCACTTCCCTCACTCCGCTGCCGTTTCCGTTGCCATCCAACTCCTCCCACTGCTTGAGCGCAGCGACGGCGGCGGCCGAGGTGGGCTCTATGTACAGCCCTTTGGCGGCGGCGTCTTTCAGCGCTTCCACTATATCGCGGTCCGGCACTACGACGGCGCGGCCGCCCGTTTCCTGCACGGCCTGCAGGATTTGTTTCAGGCGCGGAGGCCGGGAAATGGCAATCCCCTCGGCAATAATGGGATTTTTGGGCAGGTTGGGGGTGTTCCGGCCTTCCAAATGGTTTTTCAACGGGCTGCAATGCTCGCTCTGGACGGCCATCAGGCGCGGGTACCGGTCAATCAGCCCGGCTTGCTTCATTTCCTGCAACCCCAGCCAGATGCCCAGAATCTGGGAACCGCTTCCCACCGGCACAAAAATAGCTGCGGGGACCTCCCAGCCCAGCTGCTCCATCATCTCGTAAATCACCGTCTTTGTTCCGTGCAGGAAGTACGGGTTGCGCGTATGGGCCGCGTAATAACTGCTCTTGGCCGCTTCTTCGGCCGCCCGGGCGCAATCGGCCCGGTTCCCCGGCACTTTGTACAGATGTGCTCCGTACGTGCTGACCTGCATGGTCTTACCCGAAGAATTTCCGGCCGGCATGTAAATATGTGCTTCGATTCCGGCCAGTGCGCTATAGGCTGCCATGGAACAAGCCGAGTTTCCGGACGAGTCTTCCACCAGGTGGCGGATGCCCAGTTCCCTGCATTTGTTGATGAGTGCAAAAGCACCCCGGTCTTTGAACGAGCCGCTCGTAAGCAAAAAATCCATCTTTACCAGCACCTTGTGACCCAGCAATTCTGTTTGGTGCAAGGGGGTAAAGCCTTCGTTAAACGTAAGGGCTTGCTCCGGATACTCCAGCGGCAACACGCTGCGGTAACGCAGAAACCCTTGAGGTCCTGTAAAATCTTCCCGGCGCGGGGTGAATGTGTAAGCCAGGTCCAGGTAACTGCCGCACGTACATTGCCATACGGCATCCTTCTCCGGGTACAACGCACCGCAAGCCGGACAGATTAAATAACCTTTCGTATGTGTATTCACAATTGAACAGTGCTTAAAAATTCAGTTTCTCTCCTTCGCTGTGGGCCACAATGGCGGCTCCCGTCATATCGCTCCACACGTTTACGGAAGTACGGATCATATCCAGCGGTTGTTGTACTACCAATACCAGTCCGATACCTTCCAAAGGCAGGCCCACGGCACGCAGTACTACGGCCAGCATCACCAATCCGGCCAGAGGAATTCCGGCAGAACCTACAGCAGCCAACAAACTGGTTAAGATCACAATCATTTGTTGCCCCAGGCTCAGGTCAATGCCATAGACCTGGGCTATAAAAATAGCCGTTATGCATTCAAACAAGGCGGTTCCGTTCATATTCACCGTATTGCCCAACGGCAACGAGAACCCGGCAATCTTACGCGATACACCTGCTTTTTCCTGAATATCCTGCAAAGCAATGGGTAACGAGGCTGCCGAAGAAGCTGTGGTAAATGCCGTAAGCAAAGCCGTCCCCATCATCTTCATGAACGTGAACGGATTTTTGCGGGTAAGGATTTTGAACAATCCGGGAATGGTAACCAATCCGTGTATAATACACCCACCGGCAATGATGGCGGCATAGATGCCCAGGCTGCCAAACAACGTGCCCAGACCTCCTGTGCCGGCCTGCTCTCCCACCATGTTGGATACTACCCCAAACAAACCAATGGGAGCAAACCGTATAACCAGGAACGTCATAGCAATCATCACTTCGTAGATGCCGTTGAAAATATCTCCCAACAGTTGGTGCGTTTTAGGAGGGGCCGAGTTTATGAAAAACCCAAACAGGATGGCAAAGAAAATGACCGGCAGCATGTTTCCTTCTGCCATGGCCTGAAATACGTTATCCGGTACAATGGCTATAATCTGGTCAATAAAGGAAACCTCGGCTCCTGCAATTTCTGTAACCGTTTCGTGCAGCGGAAGAGAAACATTCATTCCCGGTTTAAAGAAATTAACAAGCAGCAGACCCAAAACACATGCTAACAGGGTGGTTACCAGATACCAGGCAAACGTTTTCCCGGCTATGCGCCCCAAATCGGCCGCTTCGCCCACGCTGCTCACTCCCATAACCAAGGCACTGAAGACCAGTGGAATAACCACCATTTTCAGCCCCCTTAGAAACAAATCCCCTGCCCACTTGGTATAACCAATGTAGCCAGGGGCTAAAATTCCAAATAAAATACCGAGCAGAACGCCAATCAGGATCTGCCAGTGAAGCGCCAGTTTGAACTTACGCAATGAAGCCAAGAATTTCATTTTTTTCTACCATTGCGCCTTGTTTTGCAGCAACTACTACCAGTTTACCACCGGCAAGTGCAACTACAGGCTCCATTCCGTAATATGTCTGTACGTAACAAAGGATTTCTCCTTCTTTTACCCCCACACCTACTGCCGGCTCTTTGGAATCGCCTGCAGCAGCCATTTCCCAAATAACCTGACCTTTGGCAACTGCCTGAACGGGCTGGGCTTTGGGGTATTTTTCCATAACTTTTTCTACGTTAATCTTTGGCATTTCAACTACGGGACGTTCAACTACAATGGGAGCTTTTGCCTTTTCGCGGGCTGCTTCCAATTCTTTCTGGAAACGTTCCTTGGCTATGCCGCTCTTGTAATCTCGGTACTGGCGGTCGTGCATGGCCAATTCAAACAATTCCTCATCGTCTTTGCCAAAGTCCCATTTGTTTTCCTTCATTTCCTTACGGAACTCGTCCAATGCATTGGGGAATTGACTTTGCGGGTTGCCTGTGAAAAACTCCCTGTCTTGTTCTTTGGCCAAAGCCAGAATTTCCGGTGCCAGTTCTCCCGGCAACTTTCCGGTATAACCCAGAATCATATCCCAGGCATTCTTGTCTATGGTTTTCCAGCGCTCTTCTCCCTTAAGCATATGCATGAGGTTCATGAGAGCAATATTTTTCACGTACTGGCTAAAGGGCGTTACCAACGGCGGATACCCCAGTTTAGGCCATACGTAGGCTACTTCCTGGAACAATTGGGTCACCAAATCGTCCAATGTCAGTTCTTTTTTACCGGCAGCCCTCATGTTCATATTGATGGCATTGTGAAATCCTTTCAGGTCGGCCATCATAGACCCCATCATACCACCGGGCAGTCCGCTGCCTACCAGCAACGAGGTCATGACTTTGTTATTTGGATCAATAAAATAACCCAGGAATTCGTCCATGAAAGACTGCGTCATGGAACGGGCTTCCATATAGGCCTTCATGTTGATGTCTTTTACGGTAAAGCCGGCATCTTTAAACATGGCCTGTACAGTAATTACGTCGGGGTGAACCATACCCCAGCTCAAAGGTTCCATGGCTACGTCCACCACATCCACACCGGCCTTGGCAACTTCCAGCATAGAGGCCATGGAAAAGCCCGGTCCCGAGTGTCCGTGGTACTGTACCAGGATGTGGGGGTATTTTTTCTTTATTTCGTACGTAAGTTTTCCCAGCATGGTGGGACGGCCTACTCCGGCCATATCTTTAAGAGCGATTTCGTCTGTACCAAATTTTACCAGCTCGTCCACTACAGAAAGGTAATACCCTACAGTATGTACCGGAGAGTGGGTAATGCTGAGCGAAGCCTGCGAAATCATCCCGGCTTCTTTTGCATATTTCACAGAAAGTTCCAAGTTGCGGGGGTCGTTCAACCCACAGAAAGACCGGGCTATATCAACGCCCTGCGCTTTCTTGACTTTGAACATAAGCTGCCGTACGTCGGCAGGCACGGGAAACATCCTGATCCCGTTCAATCCCCTTTCCAGCATTTGTGTCTGGATCCCGGCGGCTCGCAACGGCTTGGTCCATTCACGGACAGCCGTATTGGGGTTCTCACCAAAAAGCAGGTTCACTTGTTCAAATGCACCACCGTTAGTTTCAACCCGGTCAAAACATCCCATCTCAATAACCAACGGAGCAAACTGCTTCAGCTGGTGGACCATAGGGACGTATTTCCCCGACGATTGCCACATATCTCTGTACAGGAGACAAAACTTGATTTCTTTCTTTGACATATTTATACCTTTATTGATTTGATTTGATTTAAAATTGCGAATTTAAGGTATTTATTGCAGATTGGCTATGATTTCCGTAAAAAGAAGTGTCATTTTATCGGCAGCAGCATCTGCTGCGACAATGACATCCATACCATCGTTTTCAAAATCGTCTGCAAAATCGTACGCTTCATTGGTAATAACAGACATACCAAATACGCGCAGACCGCAATGGCGGGCAACAATCACTTCCGGAACCGTTGACATGCCGGTGGCATCGGCACCAATGGTTTTAAAGTAATTGTACTCGGCCGGAGTTTCGTACGTAGGACCGGGATTCCCCAGATAAACCCCGTATTGTAAGGGAATACCATGAATCTCTGCCATATCCCTGCATATGTTACGCAATTCCCGGTCGTAGGTGCGTGTCATGTCGGTAAAACGCACCCCAAAGTCGGGGTTGTTCTTGCCCAACAACGGATTGGGTAACAAGTTGATATGGTCTGTGATAACCATCAGGTCACCGACTTTGAATTTGGGGTTGATTCCGCCGGCTGCATTCGATACAAACAGGGCTTCTGCTCCCAGCAACTTAAACACACGTATGGGAAAAGTTACCTGCTCCATACCGTATCCTTCGTAATAATGAAAGCGACCCTGCATGCAAATGACTTCCTTTCCTCCCAACGTACCGCCAATCAGGTTCCCGGCGTGTCCGGGAGCGGTGGAAAGCAGGAAATTAGGAATTTCTGCATACGGGATAACTACTTTGTTTTGAATGCTGTCTGCCAGTTTTCCCAGACCGCTGCCCAAAATAATGGCTACCTGCGGACGTTTGGGAATTTTTTTTAGTATGTAATCTGCTGATTCTTGATAAAGAGCTGTTTTCATTTCTTTTTTCTTTTTTTATAATCTACTACTTTGTCTGCCACTTCCTGTACTTTCGCAAAGATTTCTTCCTGGCCGGGAATGTACTGATTTTCCATAATGATGTTTCCGTCACAAATGACGGTATCTATACATTCTCCGTTGGCAGCATACACCAGATTGGCCAGAAAATAATGATTGGGAATAAAAGAGGGCTTGGCCATATCCACCAACGCCATATCTGCCAGGTACCCCGGCTCAATCCTTCCTGCTTTCAAACGAAGGGCCTTGGCTCCGTTCAAAGAAGCCACATCCATCAGTTCTTTCAACGGAGTGGCACCCGGGTCGTTCCTCCAGACTTTCTGCAACAAGGCAGCCGTTTTCATGCTGTCAATCATGTCCAGGTTGTTGGAAGAGGCACAACCGTCCGTGCCCAGGCATATGTTAGCCCCGGCGTCGCGCAGCTCGTTGTACTTGAATTTGTACCCCGAGGCCAGCTTCAGGTTGGAATTGGGATTGTGTACCGTATGTACCCCGTTATCTCCCAGGATCTTAATATCGTCGCTGCTCAGCCACAACGAGTGTGCAGCTATCAGGTTGGGACTCATTAATCCCAGTTTGTTCATATATTCGGTAGGACTCATACCGTACTCGTGCTCTGCCTGATCCATTTCTGCACGCGTCTCGGCCAGGTGCGTATGCACCAGCAGGTCGTTGTCTTTTGCATAACTGTTGATATAACGGAACGACTTTTTAGCTACCGTATAAATGGCATGCGGGCTTACAGCAAACGTAGTAAGCGGGCTCCAGTCGGCACTTTCCTTATGCGCCTGCTTCAACAGTTTTTTATTTTCCTTTATGGTATCGTCGTTAAAATGGTCCAACCACGTGAACGACTGCACAGAACGCAGGCCCATCTCCTCGGCAGCACGCTTGCACCCGTTCAAATGCCAGTACATGTCATTGAAGGTAGTAGTCCCGGTGCGGATCATCTCTACACAAGCCAGCTTGGCACCCCAATACACCATTTCTTCGTCCAGTTTGGCTTCGTAAGGCCAGATGCGCTCCCGCAACCACTGGTCCAGAGGAACGTCCTCACCCACCCCCCTGAAAAGGGTCATGGCCGAGTGCGCATGTGCATTCACAAACCCCGGAATTACCGCCTTCCTGGCCCCGTCAATCACCTTGTCCGCCACACCTGCCACCTTCCCTGCACCGCCAACTTTCTCTGCTCCGCCGGTCTTCTTGCCGAGGTCGCCAACCGGAAAAGTGCCCGCCGGTTCCACGGCTTTTATCCTGTTGCCTTCAATCAGAACGTCTTTCCGTTCTTTATGCAACAATACGTTAGAAATTAGAATTGTTTTCATACGGGTATATTTTAGCAAAGTTATACAATTTTTCTTCGCCAGCTCCCATACCCAATAAACGAAGAAACAAACAATACCAAATACAACGCCGTAGTAAACCACAGTCCCGACCACGCATACAAGCCAATGGCCATGGCGTTAGCCAATATAAGTAACAACCATTGTTCCAGCACACTATGAGCCAAAAGCCACGTAGCTGTTATGTTTAGCGCCGTTATAGCCGCATCCATGGCCGGTGCCGGATGGTCCGTAAACCACCGCAACACCCCCCACATCACCGCAAAACTCACCACCAGCAATCCCCCGGCCACCCCCGCCTGCCGCCCCCCAATCCGCACCGGCCGCAACTCCTCCCCCCCCGTCACCTGCTCACCCCATTTAAGCCACCCGTACACGCTCATCCCCAGGTAATAGACATACAGCCCCATAGACGCATACAGCCCCTTGAGCCCAAACACAGCCACATAGCAGGCAGACATAACAAAGCCCACCACCCACATGGCCCTGCGGTGCTTCACCTCCAGCCAGACATACACCAGCCCGGTCACCGCCCCAAAAACCTCCAATAGTATTTCACCCATAACTCATCACTTGCTCACTCGTTCACTCACTCACCCACTCACTTGCTCACCAGCTCCACGCCACCTTCACCACCGCCTGAAACCCGGCCTGCGGAAAAAACCCTTCCGTTACTTCTACGGTACCCGTATCACGGAACGCCGCACGGTACGCCCAGGCACTGGCGCAATATTGCGTATTTAATAAATTGTCTGCAAAGACTGTTACCGTAAACGTACCGGCACGCCGCGTGGCAAAAGGCTGCGACAAAGTCAGGCCCAGCAACTGGTAAGCAGGCAACATACGTTCGGCAGAACCGGTATTGTCAAAATATTGCTTTCCCACAAAACGGGCCGTAAAAACGGCTTCCAGATTCCTGAACAATCCCGCACCTGCAGCAAACGGCTTGTACCCTACCTGCGCCACACCGGTTACGGAAGGCGAATAGATAAGGTCTGTAAGTTCGTAATATTCTGTTACTTGTGGCCGCACAGGATTCCAGCTTGCGGGGTTGTCGTACGTATCCAGGTACAAGGTCAGGTCCTTAATCTTGTTCGTGCTCAGGCACACGTTTCCTTCCAGCCTCAATTGCGGAAGCGGCTGCCATCCGGCCTCTATTTCCACGCCCCTGCGGTATGATACCGGTACATTTTCTTTGATTTCGTACCCCGTGTCGCTCAGCTTTCCCGTAGGCACCAGCTGATTTTTGTATTCCATGGCATAGAGGTTCACGCCCAGCAGCAGGCGCCTGCCCGTATAGCGGTACCCGCCCTCAAAGTCCAGCATTTTCTCCGGGGACAACTCGGCCGTCCTGCCCGCTTTTATCGACTCCTTAATATCGCTGCGCGACGGCTCCCGGCTGCCTGTATAAGCCGAGGCGTACAACTGGTGGTCCTTCGCCAAAACGGCCGTCACACCGGCTTTGGGATTGAAGAAGTGCCACTGTGCCCCGTGTGCCAGGGACATACCGTCCGTGTCCACACCGTCCATGCGCAGGGATACGTAACGGTATTGCATATCGGCAAAAAATTTGAGTATGTAGTCACCACCCGGACTCAGGGGTACCGCGTAACTTCCTTTCAAAAAAGCGCTGCCGTCGTGCTTAATTCCCAGGTTGCGGTAGTACTCCGCAGCCGTGGTGAAATCGGGTTTGTCCACGTCGTACGTACGCAGCCCAAAGTGGTTGCCGTCGTAATACGCATAATTCAGCCCCAGCAGCACTTCCCCTACCGACTCAAATGTCCACGTTCCTATGGAGCTGTACGTAACGTATATGTTGTCCATAGAGCGGCGCACAATGTGGTCGCCGGAACTTTTCTGCTTGTAGTTTTCGTAATACCCGTCCCCTTTTGTCATATGCAAGGTGTTGCTCCACGACAGGCGGCTGCTGATGTACTGTGCGTAGTTCAGCTGTACGTGGTGCTGGGTGTAGTTGTCTGTTTCGTTGGGGTAGTAGCGGATGTTGCCGTCAGCATCTTTGTATTCCCCGGCCGGGTTGTACCGGCGGTTCGTAAGCAATTGGGCGCGCGAAATACCCAGCCACGTAATGCCCGTATGTTGCTCTCCGTAAATATAGTACAACTTGAGTGCATAATGGGGACGAATCCAGGATACGCGCGAGAACAGCGAATGCATATTCCCGTGCCCGCGGTCTATGTACCCGTCGGTGCGGTTGTGTGCATACCGGATGTCCACCCCAAGACCCACCGGCAGAAACCGCTTGCCGGCCGAACCGTTTTCCAAGCCGTTTGCCGAGGCTCCGGTGCTCAGGCCGGCCGGATTGGCCGGCGCAAATCCCGTACCCGTGCCGGCGCCTGCCGCCAGATTCCAGGTGTTAAAGCTACCGTACGAGGTCTGAACTTGCGCGTACGGCTGCGGGCTGGCATACGCCGTGCGCATGTTCACGGTAGCTCCAAAGGCTCCGCTGCCGTTTACCGAGGTGCCTACGCCTCGCTGCACCTGGACGTTTTCCAGAAAGCCACTCAGGGCCGGCAGGTTCACCCAGAAGACTTCCTGCGACTCGGCATCGTTTATGGCAATCCCGTTCAGGTTTACCTGAATGCGTGCTCCTTCAGACCCACGGATGCGCAGGTACGCATAACCGCTGCCCGTACCGTTCTCTCCTACCACAACGGCTCCCGGCGTAAGGGCCAGGGCAAAAGGCAGGTTTTGTGCAGGGGCTGTACGTACAAGGTCTTCCCTGGTAACGCGGCTGTAAGCTACCGGGGCATCCTTGGCTGCCTGTGTGGCAACAATGACAATGGAATCCAGATTCCGTACTTCTTGTGTTTGTTCTTGTGCTGCTAAAAGAAAAGGAGCCAGCAGCAGGCCCGCTAATAAAATTTTTTTCATGTTGTTTTCCTCCGCCGGTATTATCCGGATCAGGTTCTAAGGGTGTGTTCTCAGCCTGCAAAGCAAGCACCCCGGGAACAAATTAATACAAAGATATTTTATAAACACGGGGCCAGTATTTCCCCGTAATCCATATGCTTTTAGTTTGTGAGTCGTAAGCAATGCCGTTCAATACATCCGTACTGCGGGTACGCAGCGTTGCTGGTAATATGCCTTTCAGATCAACCACCCCGGTTACTTGTCCCGTAGCCGGATTGATGATTACTATGTCATCGCTCAGGTATATATTGGCCCAGATTTCGCCGGCAATATATTCCAGTTCGTTCAGGTTCTCAACAGGTTTTCCGTTTTTGGTAACCCGTACAGAACGTCTGTCCTGCAGGGTATTCGGATCCAGGAAGTAGAGCGTGGAAGTCCCGTCGCTCATTATCAGGTCTGTCCCGTTCGTGGTCAATCCCCACCCCTCCCGGTTATAACGTCGTGTTCCCAGCAATTTAAGGGTAGAAACATCATAAATAAAACACGTTCTTTCTGTCCACGTTAGCTGGTAAATGAGTCCGTTTAACAGACAGGCTCCTTCTCCGAAATACGTTCTGTCCAGCGCATGTGAACTCAGGATACGTCCCGAGGGTATATCTACCTTTGCCAGTATGGAACTGCCGTATTGGCCTGTACTTTCATAAAAATGTCCTTCGTGGAAAAAGAGGCCTTGTGTGTAAGAGCCCGTATTGTGCGGCAATACCTCCTCAATTTTATAACGGTACTGTTTTACAGCAGTTTCCGGTCCCACACCCAGCAGGGCAAAAAGTAACAAACATGTAGGAATAAAACCCTTCATAATGGTATGGTACTTACAATTTCCGTTCCACTTGTTGTTCCTGGTACGCAAGAGCTGCTGCTATAAACGAGGTAAAGAGCGGAGCCGGTTTTTCCGGAGTACTCTTCATTTCGGGATGAAACTGTACTCCTATGAAAAACGGATGGCCGGGAAGTTCTATTATTTCTGCAAAACCCGTTTTGGGGTTTTTGCCGGAAACCTTCAGACCTGCTTTTTCCAGAGCAGGCAGGTACGCGTTGTTCAATTCGTACCGGTGGCGGTGCCTTTCATGAACGACTTGTTTTCCATAGACCTTGTAAGCAAGCGACCCGCGTAAAATCTTGCTGGCATAGGCTCCCAGACGCATGGCATCTTCCATCCCCGCCTTTTGTTTCTCCTGCTCCATCTGGTCAATTACCGGATATTCCGTTTGCGGGACTATTTCTGCACTGTCTGCACCGGGTATTCCGGCAACGTTCCTGGCAAAATCCAGGATGGCCATTTGCATGCCCAGGCAAATACCCAGGAACGGGATTTTTTGTTCCCTCGCATACTGGCTTGCAAAAATTTTACCGTCGGCACCGCGGGATCCAAAACCGGGAGCTACTAAAATCCCTTTCATTCCGGCCAGCAATTCTTTTACGTTGTCTTTGTGGATGCGCTCGCTCTGAATAGTATGCACCCTTACCCGGGTGTTGTTGGCAGCTCCCGCATGTATGAAAGCTTCCAGAATGGATTTGTAGGCATCCTGCAATTCTACGTATTTTCCCACCAAAGCTACGTCTACCTGTTTGGCAGGATTGTGTATACGGTCAATAAAACATTTCCAGGCATCCAGATCCGGCTCTACGGTATTTTCCAGTTTAAGCAGGTCCAATACAATGCCGTCCAGATTCTGACGTTGCAAATTGAGCGGAACTTCGTAAATGCTCTTCTGGTCAATGGCTTCTATTACAGCGTATGGACGCACGTTGCAGAACAGGGCTACTTTTTTACGCAAGTCTAAAGGCAGCGGTTTTTCTGTGCGGCAAACAATGACGTCCGGATTGACTCCTTCTTGTTGTAACTGCCTTACCGAGTGCTGCGTAGGTTTTGTTTTTAGCTCTTTGGCGGCGGCCAGGTACGGCACCAGGGTCAGGTGGATGACGGCACAGTCTTCATCCGGAAGCCTCCATTGCATCTGCCTGACGGCTTCTATAAACGGCAGGGATTCAATATCACCTACTGTTCCGCCTATTTCCGTAATGACAATATCGTATTTGTTGCCTTTTCCCAACAACAGCATGCGCCGTTTAATTTCGTCCGTAATGTGGGGAATAACCTGTACCGTTTTCCCCCGGTAATCACCTGCACGTTCTTTGTTGATAACTGTCTGGTATACCTTACCGGTAGTCACGTTGCTGGCCTTACTCGTATAAACGCCCAGGAACCGCTCGTAATGACCCAGGTCCAGGTCTGCCTCGGCACCGTCTTCTGTAACGTAACACTCACCGTGTTCGTACGGGTTGAGCGTACCGGGATCTATATTAATATAAGGATCAAATTTTTGGATAGTTACTTTTAACCCCCTGGCTTGTAATAATTTCGCAAGAGAGGCTGCAATGGTACCTTTTCCCAGGGAAGAGGTTACCCCACCGGTAACAAAGATATATTTGGTAGCCATAAGACAGTTTTTTTCAAACCGCTAATTTAAGGACTTTTTTTTAACTTTGCAGGAGCGGAGGGACGTCCCATCGCTCTTTTCTTTAAGAAAAGGGAGGAAAGTCCGGGCAGGAAAGGGCAAAGGTCCTGTGGAAAGCACAGGTAGTCGTAAGGTTACGGAGCGTCTGACAGAAAACAACCGCCAACGGATCTTTTAGGTCCGGGGTAAGGGTGAAAAGGTGGGGTAAGAGCCCACCGTAACGACCGGCGACGGTCGTTGACGCAGGCACCGGCCTCCTGCAAGGCCAAGTATACCGGCAATATCAGAGCGGCCCGTTCTGTGCCGGGGGGTAGGCTGCTTAGACAAATGATGGGAGTTGGACAGAACCCGGCTTACAGGCCCTCCGCTTTTTTTTATAACAACCGGGAACAATCTTTCAGAACAACCGTGGATGGTCTTCTTCCAGCTGCTTGAGGATGGTAGCAATAATAGCTTCGCGGTACATGCGGGAACGGACTTTTATTTTATACTTTTCACAAAAATGATCTATAACAGCCATTTCACGGTCGTTGAAGCTGACTACGGTTTTGTGAATACGTGGAGGAATCTTTTCTTTCAATGCGATGCTGTTTTTGTCGAAAGTAATTCCAGGTAGTAGGTAGTCTCGGGCATACTAAACGTCTTTGACGAAAACTCCAACCATTCTTTTGCCAGATCAAAATATCCCTGCATCTCACAAGAGAGCGCAACATTGAAAGCGGCACAGGCTACTTCCTGCGCGTTGTTGCCCTCTGTCAATTTTAGCCAGATTTGCATGGCCTTATCCCACTCAAAGGCCAAGGCATAGTCGTAAGCCCGGTTCCATTCGGTTTTCCTATACAGAAAAATGACCCGGTCCTGCGTCTCCCACTGATCTACAAAAGAACGTGCGGTACGCCTGCCCAGATAATCGGCTGCATTTTTCAGGTCGTCAAAGGCACTGGTGGGAATGCTTACTGTCATCTGATCGTAAGGGACCCAAACCTCCCAGGCCACGGTGTCGCGTAACGTCACATATTCTGAAAAAGCAAATTTTGTTGCATCAAATACGCGTACTACAGAATGGAAAGGCACAATAAGAAACTGCTTTTTGAAATCACCGGAAGCTTCAGAGACCTTACGTGTATCAAACCCTCCAACGGACAGGCTGTCTACCATAAAAACCATATCTGCTCCCGTTTCCAAAGCCAGACGGAATACGTAATCGGGCTGGTCCAGCGTACCCAAAGGCTGTTCTCCGGTGTAGTGGCTGTACATGGGAACAGTGCCTTCCGGCAAACGTACCTGAACGGACAGTTCATCTGCCAAAGAGGACCCGAATTTTTCCAACATGATGGAGTCTGTAGTCGAAACAGAATCGTATTGAGGTATGAAAACTGCCATTTCCTTTCCTACCAGAGGCAGGGGTTTGGCAGCAGGAAGCCTCACGTCAACTTCCAGTATGTTAATTACCGGACCGCATGCCCCCAGAAGAGCAAAGGTTGTTATCAGAAGTAGATTACGTATGACTTTCATAGCTTATGATTTTAATATTTTATGTCATCATGGCACCGCATACGGGGATTACCTGCCCGCTGACGAAAGAAGACAAGTCCGAGGCCAAAAAGACGCACACGTTGGCCACTTCCTGCGGCGTACCTCCCCTGCGGAGCGGAATGGTATCAATCCAGGCCTGGCGGGCTTCTTCGGGTATTTGATCTGTCATATCGCTGGTTATGAAGCCCGGAGCCACGGCATTTGCCCGTATACCTCGGGGACCCAGTTCTTTGGCTACCGATTTAGCCAACGCAATCATCCCTGCTTTGGAAGCGGCATAATTGGCCTGGCCGGCATTACCCGAAATGCCTACCACCGAGCTCATATTGATGATGCTCCCTCCTTTTTGTTTAACCATAAAAGGTGTTACGGCATGTATGTAATTGAAGGCAGATTTCAGATTTATATTCAGTACAAGATCCCATTGCTCTTCTGTCATACGCAGCAAGAGCGTGTCGCGCGTGATACCTGCATTGTTAACCAATATATCAATGCGGCCAAATTCACGGATGACCTCATTTACTACCCGGTGTGCCTGATCAAATGATGCGGCGTTGGATGCATACCCCAAAACTTTTACTCCAAATGCTTCAATTTCCCGGATGGTTTCTTTTGCTTTTTCGTCTATTTCCAGATCTGTAAAAGCTATGTCTGCCCCGTGCTCTGCCATGGCCAGAGCCACCGCTTTGCCAATGCCGCGGGCAGCTCCGGTAATCAGTACTTTTTTATTTCTCAATAATTGCATGTCAACAAGTTTTAAATTTCTGCAAACAAATCGTATGCTGTTGCCCGGGTTATACGTACGTTCACCAACGTACCCGGCTCTGTGTTTCCTGCACGCTCCAGCACGATGTATCCGTCCACTTCCGGTGCTTCTGCACGTGACCGGCCCAAAACTACAGGCTCCTCTCCTTCAGCTACCAGTACATAATCTGCCAACAGCGTACACCGGCTTCCAACCCGCGAGGTGTTGTATGCAAAAGAAATGCCTTTCTGCAATTCCATAAGAGCCGCATACCGTTCTTGCTTTACTTTCTCCGGAACTGTGTCTTTTAAATAACGGGCTCCGTAAGTACCTTCTTCTTCCGAGTAGGTGAAGGCTCCCATTCTTTCAAAACGGGTCGTTTCCACAAAGTCAAGCAACTGCCGGAAAGCCTGTTCGTCCTCTCCCGGATGGCCTACCATTAAAGTAGTCCGCAGGCATATGTCCGGTACGAATGTACGAAAATCTTCTATCAGTTGCAGTGTTTCTGACCGGGTAGTGTTCCGCCGCATAGCCCCCAATACGTTATCTGCAATGTGTTGCAGCGGTATATCCACGTAGTGGCAAATTTTAGGTTCTGTAGCCATAAGCCGGAGCACATCCCGGGGAAAGCCCTGCGGATAAGTGTACAGCAAACGAATCCACTCAATGCCGTCAATGCGGCACAAATCTTCCATCAGGCCGGTCAATTCCCGCTTGCCCGTCAGGTCCATGCCGTAAAAACTCGTATCCTGGGCCACCAGATTCAGCTCCTTCACACCTTGTGCAGCCAGAAAACGTGCCTCGGCAAGCAACGCCTCTTTGGGGCGCGACAGGTGGTTACCACGGATAAGAGGTATGGCGCAGTAAGCACAACCGCGGTCACACCCTTCACTTATTTTAAGGTATGCATAATGCGCCGGAGTGGACAAAACGCGCTCACAGTCCAGAAGCGGGGCGTAGGAAACTCCCATATGGGCACATATACGCGGGATGTCGTTCACACCAAAAAAGCCATCGGCCGTGGGGAGTTCTTTTTCCAGTTCTGTCTTGTAGCGACCGGACAAGCAACCCATAATCAGTACCTGACCCAGCAGGCCTTCTTCCTTGGCCTGCAAGGCTTCCAGAATAAAGTTGATGGATTCTTCACGGGCCGGGTGAATGAAACCGCAAGTATTGATAACCAATACATCCAGCGGATAATCCTCTTCTACGGCATCGGGAATGATTTCCCAACCACCGTATTCCAACTGCCGCATAAGGTGCTCGCTGTCCACCCTGTTCTTAAAGCAGCCCAGTGTGTAAACCGAGGCCAGACCCCGATGTTTTTTTTGTCCCACTACTTCTGCGTTGTATGCTTGGTAACAGGTTTAGCAGCTTTTACGCCGGCCGGTTTTGTTGCGACCGGTCTGGCGGCAGCAGGTGTTGTGGTCCGGGCTGTGGCCGCTTTTGCCGGTTCTTCTTCCGTTTCCTTTGCTTCTTCTTCCGCCACCTCAAAATCAAGGGCATCGGCTGCATGCAGCACGTTGTACCACTCCAGCACTTTTTTCATGTGCGAAGCATAGAAGCGTTCCCTATCGTATTCCGGAATAACGGTTTCAAAAAACCCGGGCATATCGGTGTCTTTGGAACGCGGGTCGGGGGCCGGAGCATCTTTCAGGTGCTCTTTCATGCGGATGAAAATATCCTGCAAAGGCAATTCATCTTCTTCTTGCGTATATACAGAAATATCCGACAGCGCTGTCATGCGTGCGCTAGGCCCTGTCCATTTCCGTTGTTTGTCCATAAGGGACTCTACAACAACGCCTCCGTTACTTTGTGCCAAGTAAAGGTACAGGCCCGGCTGTCCTCCTATGGACAGGATTTTAGTAAGATCAGTTTTCATTGTTTGTTGTTCTAATGTTCAACATAGTTTGATGTACTTCCAGCACCCTGGGCAGCAACGCCCGGCGGTCGTTGGATTCAATCACAAAATCTGCCCCGGCTTCTCTTTGCACGTCGGTCCACTGCTTGTCCATTCTGTCCAGTACGGACTGACGGTGCACCGCATCACGTCCGGCGGCCCGGCGCAGCCTGATTTCCCGGCTTGCCGAGACGGTCAGAACACGGGTAGTGTGAAACGGAGGGTCCATCTCCAAAAGGATAGCACTTTCAAAGATTACGTAAGGGGCTTGCAAAGGTTTTGCCCATTGCAGAAAATCGCGAACCACATAAGGGTGCACCAGGAAATTTACCTTTTTTAGCAACTCCCGGTTGCTAAAAATCAACTTTGCCATCCTTTGTGTATCCAGACCTTCGTTAGTAAAAATGCTTTCGCCCAGCAAGGCAGACAATTCTTTTTTTAGTTTGGGTTGTTCCAGATACAACTGTTTGGTACGGTTGTCAGAATCGTAATAGGGAATACCCAAAGCTCCGAAGATCCGCGTAACATAACTTTTTCCGCTACCTATACCGCCGGTAATGCCCAATATTATCATTGCATGGCAGGATTTAGTAACGGTTTTGAATAATTCCGTCTATAAAAGGAGGTGTCAGCTGCACGTGGCTGATTATTCCGGGCGCCTGTTGCACTTCCGGAATGGTCTTGCCACCGGCGTTAGTAATAAACCGGTTGTAGTCAACCACCAAAACAAAATCTTCTTCCTTTATACCGGCTGCCTCTTCAAACGGACAACGGAACTGGATAGTAACCAGGTCCGGCAGTAAGATAAATTCAATGCGATGGGGCACATTGACCGTTACTACAGGAACCTGAAAGCTCAACTCTACGTACCGTTTTACCATGACCTCGTAATTGATGTCTGTACGCGACAAGCGTGTGTTGGCCGGGATTTCCAGACGGGCAATACCTTCAACAGTTTTGTCCAAATGGGTGAGGGATACCCTGCGGGTACGGATCTCGTTGATAAGGGCCAAAGCACTTTCTTCTGCATACACCAACACGCTGTCCGGCTGAATTCTTATGGGTTCAAAGGACATGTACTGAGGCTTGTAAGACAAGTCGGAAACAAAATTTACAGGCACTTTCTTGTGGTGTACTGCCTTGTATTCCAGGCGGATAGTATCTGTTAAAATAGTTTCTAATTGCAAATCTCCTCCCAGGGCATCGTTTACCAGGGTTTGCACGTTGTCTGCCATAAGAAAAAATTCTCCTTCCTTGTCCGGATAAGGGCGTAGCAGGCTTCTGTCTGCAAAAATGTGGATTTGCGGGCTTTTCTTCCGCCAGCTGTGACGAATTATATAAAACCCCCTGGCCGTTCCTCTTAAAAAGAGCGTATTGTCTGCCTGGGAAATATTGGAGCGTCCATCCAGATTGGTTTCTACTTCCAGCGGGAAATGGAAATAGGAAGTATATTCATTGGACAGGGTATAAACCAGCCAAAGAATAAAAGCAATGATAATGCACAGAACCAATACCAGTCTGGACCTTTTCATAGGTCAAATATTATCAACTGCCTTGTGGCAGGTCGCTGGAGTCTTTTACCAGGATAGATTTATCCACACGGATCTTAACGTTGGTATCAACTTCTAAAAGTACGTAATTGTCTTTTACTTCTGCAATAGTTCCGTAGATACCACCGGCAGTAATTACCCTGTCGCCCTTTTTAAGGTTGTCCCTGTATTCTTTCAATTCTTTCTGACGTTTTTTCTGCGGACGTATCATTAAAAAATACATAACCACAAAAATGGCTAACATCATAATAAGAAAAGAATAGTTACCGGCTTTTTGCGCGCCTTCTGCCTGTAAGAAAATAAATAAATTTTGCATAGTCGTGTTCAAATTAATGGATAATTATAGGTACTCTTTGTTTGTATTAGTTTTCTACCAGTCCCCTGCCCGTTTTTACTATGTCTCCTTCCTGCGTAAGGTATTTCAGTATTTTATCTAAAATACCGTTTACAAAAATACGGGAATTACCGGTACTGTACAATTTAGAAATTTCAACCATTTCGTTCAGGGTGACTTTGAAGGGTATGCTGGGAAACGCCACTGCCTCTGCTATGCCCATTACAATCAGAATGATGTCTGTGGCTGCTATCCGTTCCGGCTCCCAGTTTTCTGCAAATTTTTCAACATATCCTACGTAGGTATCGTAATGGGTCAGGGCATGTCCCAGCAGCTCCAGGGCAAACTGTTTGTCTTCGTCGTTGTAAAACAGTTCCGGATGCCGGATTTGCCTGGTTCCTTCTTTTAAACCATCCAGCAGGGTAAGAATAATATTGCAAACATAAGCCACATCGTCTGCCCAATACAGGCTTTGGTCTTCCAGCAGGGTGTTCAGTTCCGGGTCTTCTGCCAGCTGGCAGCTGTAAAAATCCAGCATCAATTTCAGATCTTCTGCAAAACCGGGTTCCTGCGGATCGGTCATGTATTCTATAAAATAAGGCTCTTCCTTCAATTGTTCATACAGGTTTTTGATGTAGCTCCTGTGTTCTGACCAATTGAGCCCGTGTTCCTGTGCATGAACCAGTTCCTTATCTTCTTGCAGCAAAGCAATAACGCGGTTGTTTACAAAACGCAGGTTGGGGTGGATTTCTTCTTCTGATGGGTGGTATTTATTCAACCCTATGTCAATTCTCTCCCGGGCATAAGCTGCCAGCGCATCCGGCAAAGTCAGCAACAGAAAATACAGTTTACGGGTTTTTTCAAGACTTACTAACAGTTCTTTTTCTGCCACTTCCGGGTCAAATTTATGGGAATGGACACTGCTAAATAAAAGCTTAAAAACTTTGATACGGATGATGCGCCTGTTAAGCATATTGTATTAATCAAAAAGAATCTGTGCAAATATACAGTTTTAAAGCAAATATATTTTATATTTGCGTAGATATAAACAAACAACAGTTATGTATTCTGAAGACAACGGCCATTCCTCAAAAGTGGAACATAGTGGAGATGATGTATTTTCCAAACCCGTACGGGCCGGTAAAAGAACGTATTTTTTTGATGTAAAGACCACAAAAGGAAACGATTACTACCTTACCATTACAGAAAGTAAACGTCGTGTAGACAGAGACGGAAGATTTTCTTACGAAAAACATAAAATTTTTCTATACAAGGAAGATTTTGAAAAATTCAGTGAAGGGCTGGAAGAGGTGATCAATTTTATTAAAGAACGTATTCCCGTAACAGAAGCACGTCCCTCCGATTTCTCAGATATCTCTTTTGAAGATTTAGACAAAGACTAAAAAAAAACGCAGTTGCACCTGATATGGGCAACTGCGTTTTTTTAATCTGTACGCCCATGCGTACGCTTTATATTATATTGTCCTTCCGGGATATTCCTTCAAAGCCTGCTCCAGGCAATCCATTGCTTTGGAAATATCTTCTTTCTTAAGAACGTAGGCAATACGTACTTCGTTCGTTCCTTTACCCGGGGTTGCGTAAAAACCGGCAGCCGGAGCTACCATAACAGTTTCTCCTTTATAGCTGAATTCTTCCAGCAACCATTGTGCAAATTTATCGGCATTGTCAACCGGCAGGCGGGCCGTAGTATAGAAAGCTCCCATAGGCATGGGGGAATAAACGCCCTCTATCTTATTGAGCCTGTCAACCATTAAATCACGCCGGCTTATGTATTCTTGTTTTACCTTGTCAAAATACGACTGGGGTGTATTAAGGGCACCTTCAGCAGCCATCTGGCCAATGGCCGGGCCGCACAAACGTGCCTGGGCAAAGCGCATGACGGCACCCATCACTTCTTTATTGTGTGAAGCAATACAACCTACCCGCACACCACACATGCTGTAACGTTTGGAAACCGAGTCAATCAGGACTACGTTTTGTTCTGCTCCGGGGATATTCATGCAAGAGAAATGGGGTTCGTCTGCATAGCAGAATTCTCTATAGACTTCGTCACTTAGCAGGAACAAGTTGTGTTTTTTCACAATCTCTCCCAATTTTAGGATATCTTCTTTAGTATATAAGGTACCTGTGGGGTTGCCGGGGCTGTTGATAAGGATGGCCTTGGTTTTGGGTGTAATGTATTTTTCCACCTCGCTCATGGGAGGCAATGCAAATCCATTATCTATGGTAGTGGTAACCGGCACATATTTCACACCCGACATCAGGGCAAACGTGTTGTAGTTGGTGTAAAAAGGTTCGAAAACAATTACTTCATCTCCGGGGTTGCAGCATACGTTCAATGCCATTTGCAACGCTTCAGATCCGCCAATGGTAACAATGATTTCTTCATAGGACAGGTTGATGTTTACGCTTTCGTAATATTTTGCCAACCCCCTGCGATAGGACTCAATACCGGCCGAATGCGGGTAAGAGATCAGTTTTAAATCAAAATTACGGATGGGTTCCAGTGCTTCTTTTGGAGATTCCACATCGGGCTGCCCAATGTTCAGATGATACACTTTAATTCCACGTTTTTTTGCCGCCTCGGCATAAGGAACCAGCTTTCTGATGGGAGAAGCCGGCATTTTCCTTGACAGTTCAGATATACCTAACATAGTAACTAGTTATTTGTTAAATTAATCTACAAATATACGGCTTTCTTTTATTTTTCCTACTTCTTTTATTTTCCTACTTTTGCCTAACTAAACTAACTTATTATGTCTCAATTTCCCGTAGAAAAACACACACATTCGGTACTAGCCGTAGAACTGGCCATGCAAAAGTGGCTGGAAAAGCACAAAGAACAAACGAAAAGCACCGTACAAGTGGTGTACCACTTAGAGATAGAATTTTATTTGACAGACCTCTTCCTGTACAGATCCCGTCCGGACCTGATGCTCTGCGGACGTACGTTGCAGGGGCTGTCTCCAAGCGAAAACCTCTTTCCCCATACCCCCGGACACGATGGAATTCCCTGCCGTGCACAGGATTTCCTGGAAGATGTACAGGAAAAGGCCGAGGAACAAGGAATGGTCATAAGCTTTCGCACAAGTAAAAAAATTCCCACCCATTTTGCCGTTGAACTGGAGGTGAAAGAGACCGCAAATGCACCGGAGGAAAGGCAAAGGCTTCTGAATATCCTGTTTGATGCGGAATACGACCACGACCTTAAAGTGCTCCTGCACCCGCAACCTTTTGCAGGATTTCCTGCCTCGGCACAATACTGTAACTGGAGCCTGATTACAGAGAACGGCCCGCTTACTGCATCGTTGCGCTTTCCCCTGCAATGCACCGGCACGCTCTTACATTTTAATCTATTGGCAACGGAACTCATTGAAAAACATACGGGTACCACAGCAGGAAATGCCGCCGGTGCGCCAGCAACGAACGCTGCCGGTGCGCTCGCACAGCTGGAAGCATCTTTAGCTACCGCTGCTGCCGGGTTGCACTGCGCAGCAAACAAAGACATACCGGCCGAGGTGCAAGCCTACCGGGAAGAACAACACGCACTGCAACTGGAACGGGAAGTACACACACTCAGCCAGATGGCCATCAACCACTTTGTAGCGGCAGCTGTACGCCACCAGAACCTGCTGCTGGAAAATATCCGGGGCCTTAAAAAAGTATTTCCGGAAGAAACATTTACAGACCTGGCCTCTACACAATTCAAAGCCCTGGAAGTTACGGCACGGTACGTGAACGAACTGCGCAACCTGGTCCACCAATTGCTGGATGTATGGAACGGTTCCCCTGCCTCAAAAGAAGAGGCGCCGGCGCTCCTGGAGGAAATCCGAAAACGGGCCGATCACCTGGAAATGATTGTGGACAACACCTTGTGGCCCTTACCTAAATACATAGATTTACTGTACCTGGAATAATGAGCCATTTAGAAGCAGAAAAATACAGCAGGCGTGGCGTATCCACGTCTAAAAGCGAGGTTCATGCCGCCCTGGAAGGTACTTCTAAAGGGTTGTTTCCTCAGGCTTTTTGCAAAATCATCCCCGACATCCTTACCGGAGACCCGGATTACTGCCTTGTTATGCATGCAGACGGTGCGGGTACAAAATCTTCCCTGGCCTATTGTTATTGGAAGGAAACAGGCGATTTGAGCGTCTGGGAAGGTATTGCGCAAGACGCCATTGTTATGAACCTGGACGATTTGCTGTGTGTTGGTGTTACGGACAACATCCTGCTTAGCTCTACCATTGGACGGAACAAACGTCTGGTTCCGGCAGAAGTGATTGGAGAACTGATTGCCGGCAGCCGGCGGTTCTGCGAAAAAATGCAGCAATACAACATCAGGCTGGAACTGACGGGAGGAGAAACAGCAGACGTGGGCGATCTGGTCCGAACGGTTATTGTGGACAGCACGGTATGTGCCCGGTTAAGACGGGACCGGGTCATTGACAACGCCCGCATCCAACCGGGTGATGTCATTGTAGGACTGGCTTCTTACGGGCAGACTGCATACGAAAATGCCTACAACAGCGGCATGGGCAGCAACGGACTGACGAGTGCCCGCCACGACGTTTTTCAAAAAATCCTGGCCCGGACTTTTCCGGAAAGTTACGATGCCGGCATTCCGGAAGAAGTCGTGTACACCGGCACCAAATTGCTGACAGATATCCACACACCTACAGGCCTTACGTACGGCAAGCTGGTGTTATCTCCTACCCGTACTTATGCTCCGATAATGCAAGCCATCTTTCAGACACACAGGAGCAGTATCCACGGTATGGTCCATTGTACCGGAGGCGGACAAACAAAGATCCTGCACTTTGTCAACGGATTGCACATTATCAAAGACAACCTGTTTCCTGTTCCTCCCTTGTTTTCTGAAATACAGAAAATCAGCGGGACCCCCTGGAAAGAAATGTACACCGTGTTCAATATGGGACACCGCATGGAGCTGTACGTACCGCCGCATACCGCCCCGCACATCCTGGACATAAGCCGGGGCTTTGGGCTGGACGCCCAAATTATTGGCCGCGTCGAGGCCCTGGAGGACACCTCGGCAAACACCGCGAAAGACCGTTCGGCAGACGCCGCGAAAGACCGTTCAGCAGACGCCGAGAAAGACCGTTCGGCAGACGCCGCTGCCACCGCCCGCGTGACCCTCTCCGGCCCCAACGGCACATTCACCTACGAAAAACCTTAAACCTAACCTTAAACCTAAGACACAATAAGCACCCCAATGTTTGTATCAAAAATTGAAAAAGACGAATTAGACCTGCTGCCTTACATTACTTTTAAAGGAGAAATTCACCGTATATCCACAAAACAAAAAGCTGTAGAAGCAGCTGCCTGGCTTTCCCGGCAACCTGTTTTGGGCTTTGATACAGAAACAAAACCGCGTTTTTCTGCCGGCAAAATGTTCAAACCGGCCTTGCTGCAACTGGCTACAAAAGACCGTTCCTACCTGTTCCACCTTAAAAAGACAGGACTTCCCAAAGAATTGCTTGACGTGCTGTCCCGCGCAGATATTGTAAAAGTAGGAGCTGCCGTAAAGGACGATATTGTCGGGTTGCAACGGTATGAACCGTTTACTCCGGAAGGGTTTGTTGACCTGCAGGATATGGCTAATGACTACGGCATTGTGGAGAAAAGCGTTAGAAAATTGTCTGCCATTGTGTTGGGGAAAAAAGTCAGCAAGGCCCAGCAAATCACCAATTGGGAAACCTTTCCCCTAACCGGTGCTCAGGCCCTGTATGCAGCTACCGATGCATACGTTTGCTATAAAATATACAACACCTTTTTGCAACACGGGGAAGAAATAAAATCCCCGCGCCAACGTATGTACGAAGAAGTGCTGGAACAAGCCACAGCCTTGTTGCACGACGAGCCGGATGTAATAGCCAATATGGCCAATGTGAGTGCGCTTATCAAAAACACATTTGGGTTCTGGTGGGTAGGCTTCTACTGTGTTCAGGAAAATCCGCCTCAACTGGTACTGGGTCCTTTTCAGGGGCCAACAGCCTGTACCCGTATTCCTTACGGACGCGGAGTTTGCGGTACAGCCTGGGAAAAACAGGAAACCATAATTGTCCCCGACGTGGATAAATTTCCCGGACATATTGCCTGCAGTGCCCGCTCCCAATCAGAAATTGTAGTCCCCGTATTTGACAACAACGGAAAAGTCCGGGCCGTACTGGACATTGATTCCGAGAAACAAAACACTTTTGACAAACTGGACAAACAGTATCTGGAAAAAATCACAGGACTGTTTAAAAGTATGTACTAATCCAAAATTATGTACTAATCCAAAAGATTTGCTACCTTTGCATTCCTTTCAGGAACTGGTACCCTGGCCGAGTGGTTAGGCATCGGTCTGCAAAACCGAGTACAGCGGTTCGAATCCGCTGGGTACCTCAAAACTTCCCCACCCACTCACTCTTCACCCATTCACTCTTCACTCTTCACCCGTTCACTCTTCACTCCTCACTCCTCACCCGTTCACCCGTTCACCCGCTCGCTTACCGGCATAAAGAACGGCGTCAATGGCCATAGGCTTATGTACCCGAAAATAAAACCGGTAATCCGGAACAAGCGCTTTCAGGAAATCCACCAGCACCACCAGGTCCTCCTTTTTATGGTAAGCCGCCAGCGCCAGCAGCGGTTCATCCCGCTGAATAACCTGTTGCCCCCCTTGCAATACCTTCAGCTCGTTTCCTTCCACATCCATCACAATTGCCGAGGCCCTCTCCCCGCCCAGCACATGATCCAGCGTCTCTGCCTGCACCAAAACAGCCCCTGCCTCGGCAACTCCGTCATCCCCGCCCGTTCCGGCAGCCTCTGCACCAGCAGCCGTTCCGGCAGCCTCTACCCGGGACAGCATGGTGCCCTGACTCAGAAAACGCACAGCCTCTCTTTTATCCCCCAAACATTTGTCCACTACTTTTGTCCTGTCTTCAATACCCGCTTGCCGGATGAAATCCCGCAACTTTTCCAGGTTCACAGGATCCGGTTCACAAGCATAAATTTTCCGAAACCGGCCGTTGCATACGTCTAAAAAATCTTTAAGGGTATCTCCGGTATAAGCTCCGCAATTCACCAATACTTCATTGTCGTGCAACGTAAGGTCTTCAACAATTCCCGATTCTGAAAAATACTGAGGCCTTCTGACATAAGGGAAAAGATACCGGGCATCTTTGTTGATCTTGGCATTCAGGTAAGCCTGCATACTGTCTTTGGAAAGCTTGTCTTCCAACAAGTTATATATTCGGTTAAATTCCTTCAGGTGGTCTGTCACGTAGGTAGCATCCATAGATTCAAGCACCCCTCTGTCATAAATAGAAGACAGATAATCTACCACGTGCGCCCCCGGAAAAAGTGCACGAAACTCCGATATATCTTCCCGATAACCCCTGAAAAAACAGAGCAACACGTTGTACGTACCCAATTCCTCCTGCAACCGCGAAATGGGGATAACCGCCGTCTCCTCCGGCACCTGCTGCGGAGCCGATTGTGCAACCGGTTGCAGTGCCGGTTGCAGTGCCGGTTGCAGAGTCGGTTGCAGTGCCGGTTGCAGTGCCGGTTGTAGTGCCGGTTGCGCAGCCTCAGCTGTGTTCAGGTATTTGTCATCCAGGGTGCGACAGGTTACCTGCAGACCATTTTCGCTCAGGTAAAGTGCTGCCGTATCTGCAATCAGCCCTACCCCGTAAAGCACAATTGGCAGGCCAGAGTTTCTGAGTTGTTCAACAAGGATAGCGTCTTTATTTTTTCCCGTGATAATAGTAAGCTCGCTCATAAAGTGAAATAATAAACAAAAGAAGAAAGAACAAACAAGGCTACCCAAATGCGTGCTCCAAAAAGACGCTTTTCAGTAAACATGGACGTTATAAAAAAAGTTACCGGTATCATGAAATGGGCTAAAAATCCATTCACATAATGAGGATAGAAAATAAGAAGAGCACCCGAAAAAACCAAAAGGCAAAACATAACAATATAAAAACGAGATATGCATAGCGTAGTGGTTGATTCACGTCTGATAAGCCTTATAATCAAGGAAAACAGAAGCAATGCCCCCATAACCAGCAGGGCAATCAATTGCAGGTACGAAGAGGTTTTAAACCCAAAAGAAGGATTCCAAGAGGTCAATTCTGCAAAGGCCTTATTTACATAGCCACCTGTATCAACACCGACAAACCAAAGGCCTGAAAATAAGAGCAGTAAGGGCGCAACTACTCCACCAAGATAGGCCAGTATATTTTTTACTGATACTTCTGCCATAAACAAAAAACCAAATACCAGAGGAATATTTAGGAAAAAAGCAGGACGAAACAACAGTCCGGCACATGTAATAAAGAAACCTCCCAGAAAAAAATGCGAACGGGATGCAGGTTCATTTATACTGGCAGCCATTTTAAGCAATGCTGCAGCTATAAACAAAGCAGATATGGCAGCTTCCCACTCGGCGTATGTTTGAGGAAACATGGCCATAAGCCATACATACATTACAACAACCCAGCCGGTTCTCTCTGAAAATAAGTTGTATCGGTCAGAAAACACCCACAGGATAATCCCCGTCCCCAGCACCGGAATGGCCGACAACAGCGCCTTTATCCACGTAACTTCAACCTGTCCAACAAAATGGTTTATTATCCGGAATACAACAAGAATAAAGAGAGAAATAAAAATAGCCCCCCATATGCTGTACCTTATGTATTCTACAATCCTTAGGGTACGTGTTTTCATGTCCTGTGTATTAAGTCTTCTCCAATATCTTTTCTGTAATACATCCCTTCAAACCACAGGTTCGCGAGCTGTGCATACACTTTTTCTTTGGCCTGCTCCGGTGTAGCACCTGCAGCACTTACCGCCAGCACACGTCCCCCTGCCGTCACCACAGAAGCCGAGGCGGCCACTGCCGATGTTTCCGCTGCTGCCACTGATGCTGTTTCCGCTGCGACCGCTGCCGCTGTTTCCGCTGCTGCCACTGATGCTGTTTCCGCTGCGACCGCTGCCGCTACTGCTGCCTCGGCCGTTCCCATGTGGAATACCTGAGCGCCCTCCACACCTTCCACCCGGTCAAGTCCTTCAATCAAGTGGCCCTTTTTGTAAGCGCCGGGATACCCCTCCATGGCGGCTACTACAGTCATGCAGCAACCGTCCTCAATGCCAAGTTCCACATTATCCAACGTGCCTGTTTTCAAAGCCATACAGGCAGCTGCCAAATCACCCTTCAGACACATCATGACCGATTGTGTTTCCGGATCGCCCATCCGGACATTGTATTCAATTACGTAGGGATCTCCTCCACAGTTCATGAGCCCGAAAAACAGAAACCCCTTGTAAAGACACCCTTCGGTTGCCAGCCCTTGTAACGTAGGGCGGATAATCCGCTCTTCTACTTTTTCCATAAAATCCCTGTCTGCAAAAGGAACGGGCGATACAGCCCCCATACCGCCTGTATTCAACCCTGTGTCTCCATGGCCAATTCTTTTGTAATCCTTGGCACACGGCAGGATTTTATACCGGGTCCCGTCTGTAAGAATAAAAACAGAGACTTCAATACCTGTAAGAAACGATTCTATCACAATCTTTTCACCGGCTTCCCCAAATTTTCCATCCATCATTTCTTTCAGGCTTTCACAGGCTTGCTGCAAATCAGTTTCAATCAGCACTCCTTTTCCTGCAGCCAATCCATCGGCTTTCAGGACATAAGGAGGCTCCAGCGTTTCTAAATACTTGCAAGCCTCTTCGTACCTGCCGGCTGTAAAAGTACGGGAGGCAGCCGTGGGAATGCCGTACGTATGCATAAAGTGTTTTGCGTAATCCTTACTGCCCTCCAGCCGGGCACCCAGGGCCTCGGGGCCAATGACCAAAAGGTCTTTGAGCGCTTCCTGTTCTCTACAATAATCAGCAATACCCCTGACCAGAGGTTCTTCCGGTCCTACCACCAGCATACCTATGCTATACTGTATGAGGGCCTCTTTTACAGCTTGAAAGTTCCCGGGTTGCAGTGCAATATTTTTTACTTTTTCACCGTTACACAATAACAGTGTTTTTGTTCCCGCATTTCCGGGAGCTACAAACAGTGCCTGTACCCGGGGAGATTGTGCCAACTTCCACGCCAGCGCATGTTCCCTGCCTCCGGAACCTAAAACAAGAATTCTCATAATGATGCAAAAGTAACAGGGAATTACAAAACAAGCAAATAGCACGTGCTTATATCACGCAGACGTGCTATGCGAGAAAATTAGTGCGTCGCACTAAGCATTCAAATACTACCACTAGCCCTCGCACTTAAAACCGGCACCAAAAGCCTTTGGCGCATGCTGGATTCAATCAAGCGCGCCAGAATTTTCTGGAGAAAATGCAATTGCCTGATTAAGATTGAGATACCGCTGTGGCAAAAAAACTTGGCGCGCTTGATTGAATCCAGAGTGTCGAATCTACCTTCAATGTAACGCGCCAACATTTTTTGAAGAAATTGCAACTATCAGATTAAAAGACAGATACAAGAAAGGCTGAAAAACTTGGCGCGCTACATTCAAGGTAAAGTGCCCAAAATGCGCCAAATGGCACACATTTGTACGGAACCGCACGGAAAAATGGGAACCACGCAGAAAAAAGGGAGCTAAAAAGGGAGCTGACACCAAAAGCAAAAGGGGAACCTCGCACCCGAGGAGGGAGGGACCCGGTTGCGCAGCGATAGCGTAGCGACAGCGTAGCAACTGGGAGGCGTTCCCCGTTCTTTTGGTGTAGCGATCTGGTGAAACAGCGACTTGGTGAAACAACGATCTGCTAAGTACAAAATGCGCCCCGTGCCAAAATGCAATAAAAAAGCGGAGAATGACTTCTCCGCTTATGGTGCCCGGGACAGGGGGCGAACCTGCACAAGGTTGCCCTCGCTAGTTCCTGAAACTAGTGCGTCTGCCAATTCCGTCACCTGGGCTTAAGGGATTGCATAACAGGAAATCTGTTTACCACCAACCCGGGCACATCTCGTAGAACAAACAGTCTGTGCAAACGTTGCTATTTCCTTCGCGGTTACGTGCAGCTTCCCAGGATTGGGTATGCATGTTCTGCACAAATTCCTTCACATGCAAATACGCATCATGGTATAAGTTGGCAACGGGCCCTCCTTTTGCAGAACTATATACGTCTCCGTTAGGCATAATAAAAGTCTTGTGAAAATAATGGCTATTGATAATCCGCACCTTATCTTTAAAGGAAAAAGACCCCAAACTGCATTCCAATCCATCCTGAAGCAGGAAGATGCTTTCTTTCATAAAACCGTTTGAGCGGCCTGCATCCATGATAGAAATATAGAAATTTGGAATGCTGTGGGTCATCACATAATCACGGCATAAAGTCAGATCTTCTTTCTTACTGACTACAAAGTTGTACGTGTACTTTTGGGGGTTCTCAAAGCAGGAGGAATCTGCTACGGGAAAATCCACAATGATTATTTTCCCGGCTTGTTCAGGAAGCCGGTTTATATTGTTTTTGAACTGGCGGTAATGTATGTGGTACCTGCATATACCTTCAACCGGGGAAAGGATATCAACAATTTCATCTAAACGAGGATGCAACGCCAAATCGCCTCCGCAAATATCTATGGAAAAATGGTCGGAACTGTTATAGTAGTTAAGTAAACTCCTGACCAGCTCCGGATTCATAACAGCATGGCTGTTGCGTTTGGTACAACTTGTAAATTGCCGGGCATAATCGGTACAATGGGAACAGTTATGAAAACACTCATGATTGAGAACCAGCGTTATGTTAGTTCCCCTTTCAGCTCCCGGTGCAGGTGTCCGGATTTTTAACAAATAAGGATTCAACACAGGAACAATACCTGACCCTGCCCGGACTTCTGTAAAAAGTCCGTTTCCTAACTTGCATACTTTGTCTATGAAGTGTTTACAGTGTTTGTACTGTTCTGTTGATGTATCAACCCGGAGTACTCCAAAAGAAGAAGGCGACAGCAATTCTCTCATGAATGCAGCTACATGTTCCTCTTCGTTAAAGATCATAGCATTCATATCCTTTGTATTCAACAGCAGTACGTTGTTGTTCTTAACAAAGGGATATACATAAGGACTTAGCTGGAAATCAAAGACTCCTGACATATAGCTGAAAATAAACGTATTAATTCAGAAATTATTACAAATCGTACGTGAAGTATCCAAAATAACTCGTATCCGAAAGCCGGATAATTATAAAATAGATACCGGGTTTGCTCATTTCATTCAGGTAATAGACATTGGCAGTTCTACCGGTAACAATACGATCTGTGTAACGGAACGTGTCGTCGGTGTTCACAATTTCCAATTCACATTTTTCCTCCTGACCGTTGATCCTTATGCATACTTCTTTTTTATCCAGATCAATCCGCACAGAGGGCATCGAGACGTGACGCGATCCCGGCCTAATACCGGAATTCGGCGAAAACGGAATAGCACTCCTGGGCTTGGGAGTAGTTGCACCAGTTTCACTCATGTCAACAATAATGCTGTGGTTTTGTGCGTAAGCACTTCCCGAAAGTCCAAAAATAAAAGCCAATGACAAAAGTAAGATGTGATGTGTTTTCATAATAGTTGTTCTTAGTTCGTTTGCATCTGAACAAAGATAACGGCTTTCAGCCGTTCTTCATAAGAAAACACATTAAAATATAGTCAGCACCGCACCTGTATTTAATTGATTATCAGGTGGCTAAAAATATTTAAAGTCAGCACAAAAAACTTACCCTGTAACTCTTTGACTATCTGACACTTAGTGTTTTACGCCATTTAATAGTCGCGTAATATGCTGTTTATCTGTGCAATAGATGGTTTTAATACGTAATTAATACGTGCTTTGTATTTGGCAATGGTGTAAACTTTCAGTTACATATTCATCCAGAGACATGTCCAATCCCAGCTTGATGGCCAGCCTTCTTTTGCGGGAATAAATAGATTTCCCGTTGCTGTGGTTATAAAAAACACTCATTTCTGTTGCTGAAAACCCGCAACAAAGCAAACAGACCAGATCCACATCGTCTTCGCTCATGTCGGGATGTTTTTTTACCAGGTAATCTACCACCCCGTTGTATTTGGCATTGACTACCTCGCTTAAGTCATCCAGGGCACCTTCACTCAACCGGTTGATGTTCATTGTTTTATTGAATTGTTTTATAAACGTATCCGGCAATCCGCCATACCTGTAAGACAGGTCAATCAATTCCCGAATGGTTTGGATCCTCTTTTCCAGAACCTCTTTCAATTGTGTTTCCACCATGTTCTGTTTGTCCAGTTTTTCCAACAACGTGTTGTTGTACAAAGATGTTTCTGTCTTCAGCTGTTCAATAAAAGCTATTTTTTCGTTGATGTCGTTGTGTTTCCTGTCTATAATCACCAAAAAAATGATAATAATTATTACCGCAACCAGGCTGATGACTGCAATCAGAAAGCTGTTTATGCGTGTCCGGTAGGTCAGACGCTGGTTGATGTTTTCCAGACGCTGGTTGTTGTACCTGTTTTCAATTTCATACAGATCCGTACGCCGCGAGGCATCAATGATAGAATCTGCCAAAGCGTGAGATTGTTCCGTATAGAACAACGCCTGCTCAAAGTCTCCCTCGGCTTTCAAAACCTCGGCCAGCGTTAACATAATCCTGTGGTTTTTGGAACGGATGGCTTCATGGCTAACCCGGTCGAAATAGAGACGTGCAGAATCTGCTTTTCCCATTCGTGCATAAGCCCTGCTCAGACAATGGTACGTTTCATCTGCAATAGGTATTTCTCCATGATTATTCACAACGTAAAGCGACATATCCCGGGCTTTTTCATATTGTTCATCAATGAAATACGTATTGGCCAACATCGTATAATTATGAAACAACGCAATGCTGTCTTTCATTTCCCGTGCCAGTTCAATCGCCAATTCCAGGTAATGATAAGCACTATCTAATTGAGAAGTAGCACGGTATTTCTGTCCCAACAAACTTACAGCCGAGTACTCGTTTCTTTTGTGACCTGCCTTTTGGAAGTATAAAATAGCTTTCTTATACCTTTCAATGTCTACCTGGTTTTCAATATATATTTTTTGATAGAGCCAGGCCATTTGCGAATTAATGAGGCCCAAGGTAAGGTAATCATCTGTCTGCAAGGCAACTTGTTCTGCCTGGGCGTAAATTTCTATGGCTTTTTGCGGATCATTGCTTTCTTCTATACAAATGCCTTTGTACAGCAGGGCTTTGGCATACTTTTCATAATCTTTCTTCCCTTGATAATAAGTAACGGCCACATTGATGAGGGAATCGTCGTTTAAGGGCAGGTAATTTTTATGACGTGCCTGTGTGAGCAAAAGGGCATAATACGCCCTGTCACGACGGCTATAAATGCTCTTCACAGGTATATCGGCCAAAGCATTATAAGCACTGTCCGGGTTGTCTTGCAACAGGCTGTCTATGGCAGGAAGTGTAATACGGCTGAGTGTGGAAGACTTATGACAGGCTGTTGATAAAACAGCAGCAAGACATAGTAAGACGAACAGATAGAATTTTTTCATACTTCCTCCGGACAACCAACAAATATAAAAATAAATGAGAACAGACAAAAGTGGCGCGATACATCAGATGTGTCGCGCCACATGCTACGCGCTACTGCGCTACGTACTTACCGTATTGCGTTTATTCTGTATATCCGGGATTTTGTTGGAGCTCGGGGTAGAATTTTCTTTCTGTATGTGAAATAGGAAGAACTACCTTAAAATAATCCCAGGTTACACTTCCGGGGCATCCTACAGATTCCGCAAAGTTATAGCCATCGCCATCCAGGCGGACCATAGGTTTGCCCAAACGCATTTGGTCAAAGAAACGGTGGCCTTCGCCAACCAGCTCTTTGCGGCGTTCTATCTGGATCAGGTCATCCGTAGCTACCACATCGGCCACAGAGGGATTGGCCCTTTTGCGTATGGTATTTAAGTACCCGCTGGCCACCGCAGCTCCGCCACTACCCTTTAAAGCACCTTCGGCTGCGATCAGGTAAGCCTCGGCAAGCCTGAAAAGTTTTGGGTTGTTGTACCGGAAGTTCGTACCTCCGTTGCCCGGGAATTTACTGAACCAGGGTTTGCTGCTGTCGTATTGCGAGTCGTACCTTACAAACTCGGCACGTATGTCACCCGGCTCGCTCTGAATCAGGTCAATCCAGCTTAATGTGGGAATCAACGTGGCTCCGGCTGACGGAGCTCCGTGCCACAGGTTGTGCCAGTACGACACGTAACCTCCGTCCGAGTCAATACCCGATTGCGGCGATACAAACAATTCCAGGATGGTTTCCGAAGCCCCCTCTTTTTCCCAGTATTGGATGTAATCATCTCTGGACACCAAGGTGTAAGGAGAGCCGTCAATAACTTCTTTGGCAGCTGCATAGGCGTTGTTCCATTCGCCTTTATACAGGTACACCCTGGCTTGCAGCAATTTAGCTGCCCAATAGTTGAAGTGACCCGTATTGGTTAATTTGGAAAGTAGTGGCAATGCCGTAGAAATGTCCTGCAAAACCAAAGCATACGTTGCAGCTACAGTACTTCTGGGTTGTTTGGAGTCGTTGGGGCCGGTGAGTTCTTCAATAAGTACGGCTCCCAACGAGGCTCCGTTGTCTTTCATATAGGGATACCCGTAACAACGTGCCAAATCAAAATAAACAAGAGCTCTTACGGTATGGGCCTGGCCCAGGTAATCGTTCTTTTTAGCAATGTCCGAGGCAGAAGAAACTTCTAATTTCCCCAGGTTTTCAATTAAGGTGTTGCAACGCATAATGGTCTGGTAACACCTGCTCCAAAGTGAGAAATACGTGGTAGCTTCTGAATCGTATCCAAGTGTGTAAACCTGCACCCAGCCTGTACTCATCATCCTTGGCTGGATGTTATCTCCGCGTTGGTCACCCAACAGCTGCATCATGCCGCCGTAATAGTCCTGATATTTCATGTCTTTGTACAGACCATTGACTGCCACGTTGGCATCGTAAAGGGTTTGCATTGCAGTTTCTGCAACCACCTTGTTGGTAGGCCGTGTATCAAGAAATCCTTCACAAGAGGAAAGCATGAAGAACAAAACCGGCAACCACAGTATATTTAAAACATATCTTTTCATAACTCTATTTTTTATATGTTATAATGCTATTTCCAAACCTAATGTAACGGTACGGACAGCCGGGAATGTGAAATTATAATAACCGTTGGCTTGAACTTCGGGATCAAAATTCAGTCCGGTAAATGTCAAAAGATTGAGTCCGGATACATAGACCCTTGCATTGGATATCCGTGCTTTGCTTAGCAGATTCTGCGGCAGGCTCCACGAGACGGTAAGGTTTTTCAATCTTAAATAGTCTCCCTTCTTAAGAGCACGGCTCGAGTCGTAGTAACCGCCATGCGTATTCCCTGCAACCCTGCGTGGTACGTCGGTAATATCACCGGGTTTTTGCCATCTGTTGAGCTGGTCTTTAGAGTTGTTGGTATAGGAGTTGTATCCGTCATCGTTCAAACTGTCTGTACCGTCATCCCAAATATAATGTCCGTACTTGTACGTCCAGCCCATAGAGGCTGAAAGAGATTTGTACGAGAAGACAAAGTTGACTCCTCCAAATCCTTTGGGGATGGCTGTCATGCCTTCCAGGATGGTAGAAGAGGCCTGAGCCCTGTTAACCAAAGTTTTGTCACGTGTGCCGTCCGGAAGTATTGCATTGGAATAATAACGCGGCATACCTGTTTGCGGATCTACACCGTAATATTCACGTGTATAGTACTGGTACATGGAATAACCGGCTTTCCGGATATGGGGCCTGCTTACGATTTGTTCCCCTTCTTCGGAAAGTGACAGCACCTCGTTGTGGAGGGTTGCCCAGTTGGCTCCGACTTGGAACAACATATCTTTGCGCTTGATAATGTCAACATTAAGCGCTAATTCAACGCCTGTGTTACGCATAGAACCAATATTGCGCAAGGCACTGCTGAACCCGGTAGTGGAGGGAACCGTTGCATTGAGTAACAAATCTAACGTAGTCTTGTTGTAATACTCGGCAACAAAATCAAACCTGTCAAAAAGACGGGCATCCAGTCCAATGTTCCAGTTATGGTTCTTTTCCCAGGTTAAGTCTTTGTTGGCCAGGTTCTCGGGATATCCTGCAGCCTGGTCTCCGTAGAGTCCGTAAGCAAAAGTAGCCATGTAACCAAACCTGTCGGATGGAAGGTTCCCGCTTGTCCCGTATGAACCGCGGATTCTCAGGTCATTCACCCAGTATACATTCCTAAGGAATGCCTCGTTACTTACTCTCCAGGAACCCGAGACAGACCAGAAATCACCCCACCGCGTATCGGGACCCAATCTGGAAGATCCGTCCCTGCGGTAAGAGGCCGAAACATAATACCTGTTGTTGTAATCGTAGCTGAAGCTGCTAACAAAAGAAAGCAGGTTGGCCAGGCTTCTGTACGTGTACCCCGACTCAAAGTTAGAGGCTAGTGCCGATTCTGTGGCTCCGTAGTTGGAGAAGTCAATCTTGGCGAGTCGTGTGTACAACCACTCATCCCTTTCAGCCTCCCAACCGGCCATTAACGAAATATTATGTTCTCCAAAAGATTTGTAATACGTGGCTACCGTGGAACTGACCATTTTGTCAACAAACCGGTGTCTGTCAGATGCATATCCCTCTCCATAAGCAGTAAAGTTAATGTGTCCGTAGAGCCAATGAAAGCGGTCGTGCATTTTCAAATAGTCTTTACTTACAATGCTCTTGATTTTCAAGTCTTTCGTTATATTAAGCTCTACCCATCCTTTTAACATGATACGCATTTGGGTAGCATCATTAATCTGCAAATGGAATTGGGGCACGGGGTTGACCCGAGTTCCGCTTCCGTAGAATTCCTGCCAGTACGAACCGTCGTCGTATTTAAAAGGCCAGCGGGGGGTAAGGTGCACTTTCCAGAGGTAGAAAACGTTATCCTTAGCCTGACCATCCTGGTGTCCGCTTTGCATCTGATCTGAAAATTGGAAAGAGCCTCCTACTTTCAGGTATTTGTTCATCTGATGTTCTGCGTTAATATTGGCTGTGTACCTTCTTAAATATTGAATAACGTTAATTCCCTTATCATAGTTGTAAGCAAGGGATGCAAAAACTTTTGATTTTTCGTTTCCGCCCGATACAGAAAGTTCGTAGTTCTGTGAAACGGACGTACGGAAAAGTTCATCTTCCCACTTAGTATAAATCAGGTTGCTCTTACGTGAAGGATAATATTTTTCTGCCATGGCGTCTACATAACTATCCAGAGAGCCGTAGCTCTGCCATTGCGTGGGGTTGTCTGTTCCGTAATTGTACCAGGCCTCTCTGGTAAGCATCTCGCCTTCTTCTTCTGTTACCAGGGGATAATTATTCATTGCAAAATAAGAAAAGCCAACATGCGATTTAAAGGTTGTTAAAACTTTTCCCGGCCTTCCTTTTTTGGTTGTAATAAGAATCACTCCATTCGATGCACGTGAACCGTAAAGGGAAGATGCAGCCGCGTCTTTAAGAATGGTAATAGACTCAATATCACTCGGATTCAGGAAGTTCATAGAGCTGGTGTAGATATTTTCCGAGCTCCAGTCACCGCTTGTAGCAGGTACACCGTCTATTACATACAAGGGGTCATTCCCGGCATTAAAAGAGCCGAAACCGCGGATGCGTATTTCAGGAAGTGACCCGGGTTGTCCCGATTTTTGGGCAATCTGCACACCCGGAATAGTACCTCCAATTGCTTGCTCAAAGCTGATTACAGGAGCATCCTTGAAGGTTTCTTGTCGGAGCTGGGTAGCAGAACCGGAATACGACCCTTTTGTAGTTGTACCATAGGCTACTACAAGTACCTGATCCAGGCCCACAGCCTGTTGAATGAGGGAAACGTTAATCTCTGCACGGTTGTTTATGGCGACCTCAAAGGTCTCATAACCAATGCTGGAGAAAATGAGTGTTGCATCTGCGGGAACATTGGTGATCGTGTACAGACCGTTGACATCTGCCGATACACCTGTTGTGGTTCCTTTGATCACCACAGAAACGAATGGAATTGCAGAACCCTCAGCAGCGTCAGTTACCTTTCCGGTAACTCTTACTTGTGCGAATAACTGCATCACAGATACAGACATAACGCACAGGAGCAAAATAGTTCGTTTAAACATCTCCATAATAGTTTAATTAGGTTGAGAAATGGTTAAATAAAAAAACGTAAGAACGTAAGGACAAAAAAAAACCCTCTTTAAAAAAAGGGGATTTTGTAGTAAGCAGATAGTTTAACTGCCGGTGTAAACGACTTTTCAATCATAAAAGACGAAGGGTCGAAATGCATAATTAAGAAATAGGATATATAATATTACTAGTAGGCTTCCGGCACAAAAACGTTGGTAATGTAGACATTTTTTTTTAAACCACAATTTTTTTTCATCTATGCCGGGTTCAACCTGGCGCGCCAAATGCTACGTAACAATTCACGGCTGGTTCCGTCTTATAGTTGAAATGAATAAAAAATCGCTATGAAAACAATTTGTACAACACTTGTATTGCTGTTCGGAACGGTAACGATATCTTTTGCACAGAAAGGCTACGACGACATAGTCAAACAGTTTGCCTCTAAACCTCAGGCAGAACATGTGCAGGTAAGCAGTTTTGCACTAAAACTTGCCCGTGTATTTGTTCCACGGGAAGAAGCCGAGTTTATGAAAGGAATCCAATCTGTAAACGTACTCTCCCTGGATGAATGTGACCATGAAGTGAAAGAAGCTTTCAGAAAAGAAGCCCTTACGCTCTCTGAAAATGGTCTGGAGCTTCTTGCCGAGGTTACAGATAATCAGGACCACGTGCGTATATTTGCAGATATACACAATAACAAAATCAGGAACTTTATATTGGTTAGTGTGGGAGAAGACCCTTGTTTAATACAAATCAAAGGATTTATCGATTTGGCCTATATGGATAAACTGGTATCGGACAATACAAAAAACCTGAAATAAGCCCCGGCACTTAATATTTGCACCACAGCACTTAATATTTGCACCACAGCATGTTAGACCCACAGCACTTCAAAGACACTTTTCTGCCCTACCACGGTCACCTGTACCGTACTGCATATCGGTTACTTAACAACGGCCCCAATGCAGAAGACGTGGTTCAGGATGTTTATGTGAAATTGTGGAATATGCGAGAAAAACTTGGAGGTGTCAACAACATGAAAGCTTATGCCACCACTATTACACGGAACCTTTGCCTTGACCTGTTACGCTCAGCTGCCTACAAAGCTTCACGTACCGGAATTTCTGCTTCTGAAACATCTATTTCTGAAATTTCTACTGAGCGTATAGATCATAAAGATTCCTTACACCTAATTGTGAAACTGGTTGAGACTTTACCTGAAAGACAAAAAGAACTATTTAAAATGCGGTATTTTAATGAACTTTCACTGGAAGAAATCAGACAACTCACGGGACTAAATCCGGTAAACATCCGCGTTCAATTATCGCGGGCCTTAAAAAACATAAAGGAACAATTTGAAAAACAGCAGGGCTATGAAAAGAAATAAAATCAAAGAAATCCTTGACCGGCATTATAACGGCATAGAAACTCCCGAACACCTGGAAGCCAGACTCTCTGCCACCATTGACCGGCTGACCGCACAAGAACAACTGACTGAAACTGCGAAGGCAAGCACAAATACCTGTTCAGGTACTGCAAAGCGCAAGCATCAATTTACTGTTTCACGGAGGCTCACCCCAACGGCACGCAGGATTGCTGCCGTAGCAGCAATTGCCATTCTAGCTATTACAGTTGCCATCTTCCTGCCTAAGAATAACAAGCATGCTATACCTGAAGATACCTGTGCAACAGTAAATGAAGCATACCGGGAAACAGAAGAAGTACTTAACTACGTTTCATGCCTGATGAACAAAGGGCTTAGCAAAATATCCGAAACCCAAAACAGTTTTTCTGCCCTGCAAACCATCCATAAATTTATTGAAATCAAAGAACAATGAAAAAGATCATATTACTTACCATCACTTGCTTGCTAGCCGTTACTGCCTGGGGCCAGAGTAGCTTTTACAAAAAATATGCTGGATACAAAGAGGTTTCAAAGGTATATATATCCTCCTCCTTGTTTTCCCTGATGGGCGATAATTCAGAATTGGAGATATCATCACAAATAAATGTAGCCGGCATCATTCAAAACCTGGACGGCCTGTATATCCTCTCCACCTCTAACCAAAAGGTGATTGCCGAGATGAGAAAAGATTTTGAAAAGCAGATCAAATCCGGTGAGTTCGAGGTTCTCATGGAAATTGAAGACGGAGACGATAAAGTAATCATGTACATGCAAAAGCAAGGTACCCTTATCACAGACCTTTACATCTGCGCAGACGACTACGACGATTTCGCCATCATCTACCTTTCCGGCAAAATCACTCCGGACAATATCAAAACCCTGATCAAAGCAAATTAGCCCATTCGCCATTTGCCGCCATGCTGCATGCTGCATGCACCACCATACGCCACCATGCACCACCATGCACCACCATGCACCACCATGCGCCACCATGTGGCATTCGCAATCAGTGGCGCATGCTGGATTCAATCAAGTGCGCCAACATTTTTTGAAGAAATTGCAACTACCAGATTAAAAGATAGATACAAGAAAGGCTAAAAAACTTGGCGCGCTTGATTGAATCTAGAGTGCGCCAAAATGCGCCAAATGGCACACATTTGCACGGAAGAAGGGAGCTGTCACCAAAAGGAAAAGGGGAACCTCGCACCCGAGGAGGGAGGGGCCCGGTTGCGAAGCGATAGCGCAGCGATAGCGAAGCGATAGCGCAGCGATAGTGGAGCAACTGGGAGGCGTTCCCCGTTCTTTTGGTGCAGCGACCTGCAAAGTGCGACGCGCACCAAGACACGCACCAAGACGCGCACCAAGACACGCACCAAAATGCAATAAAAAAAGCGGAGAATTTCTTCTCCGCTTATGGTGCCCGGGACAAGGATCGAACTTGCACAAGGTTGCCCTCGCTAGTCCCTGAAACTAGTGCGTCTACCAATTCCGCCACCCGGGCATAAAGGCATTGCAAAGGGATTGCAAAGATATACAAAAACTAAAAACACGCAAGGTCTTGTGAGAATATATCTTTCAATAAATTATTGGCCAAACGGCTGGCTCCAATGCGGAATAGCGATGGCTGCAGCCAGTCAGGTCCCAGGATTTCTTCTACAATAGTATAATATTCAAGCGCTTCTGCAGAAGTAACTATGCCGCCGGCCGGTTTGAATCCAATCTTTTTGCCCGTTTGTTCGTAGTATTCGGCAATGCATTGACACATGATGCGGGCAGCAAACGGTGTAGCGGCCGGCTCCATTTTTCCGGTGGAGGTCTTAATAAAGTCGGCTCCGTTTTCCATGGCCAGAAACGCCGCCTTGCGTATGTTCTCTTCTGTACGCAGCGCCCCGGTTTCCAGAATTACCTTCAGGTGCGTTCCGGCACCAATGGCCCGCCGTACTGCCTGGATAGCAGAGGCTGCCTGCTCGTACTGTCCGGCAAGAAAATGGTGCAGAGACAATACAATATCCACCTCGTCGGCACCGTGCTCTACACAAAGTGCACATTCCTGTTCTGCCACTTGCACGAACGTCTGCGAGGCAGGGAATCCCCCTCCCACCGCAGCTATTTTTACACCGCTCACCTGAAGCACTTCTCTGACAGATGCCACGAGTGCCGGATATACACAAATAGCCGCTACGGAAGGCATGTGAGGATACTCAGCAACAAAACGATTTACGTTTTCTGCAAACAACCGTCCGCGGGCTTCTGTATCTGTAGCATTCAAGGTGGTCAAATCTATGCAAGAGAAACATTGTATGAGCTTATCGGTATGTGTATTTTTTCCCATGTTTATTCACGTATTTTGCTGTCAATTATTATAGTTACAGGTCCGTCATTTATCAAATCCACATCCATTTCTGCCCCAAAAACACCTGTCTGAACTTGTATCCGGGAGTGTTCTTCCAGCAATCGGCAAAAAGATTCGTACAGCGGAATGGAAATATCCGGATGAGCCGCCTTAATGTAAGAAGGTCTGTTCCCTTTACGGGTAGAGGCATAGAGCGTAAACTGGCTCACAACCAGCAATTCGCCGCCAGCCTGCATAATCGACAGGTTCATAACCCCTTGCAGGTCGTCAAATACGCGGAGGTTGATAATTTTACGCACCATCCATTCCAGATCCTCGGCACTGTCCTGCTCTTCAAAACCTACCAGCACCAGCAGCCCCTGTGCTATTTCTGCCTTCACTGCCCCCTCAATACGGACCGAGGCTTTTTTTACCCGTTGAATGACTACTCTCATGTTAATCCGGTGTTTTTATTCCCCCAGGAGTACCTGTATACCCCTTTTTTCCAGCGCTTCCGCTATCTGGTGTAATGTTTCGGAAGGGCATTTTTGCAAATCCTTAGCCGGTGTTTTTCTGTCCAGTGTATAGACCATCACCTTTTGTGGTTTTAGCTCATCCACCACGTTAAACCAACCTTCCAATTCATCCGGGGTAGTGTTGTCAATAAGCTGTCCTTCAAATGTGCCCCGGAAGAACAATGTCTGCAGGGTGAAATCACCCCCGAATCTTTTCAACCGCTCTATGGTTTTTGCCACAGTATATCCTGCTTGCGGCCGGTTAATGAGCCTGACCGTTTCTTCACGGGCACTGTCCAATTTCATAAAACGCTCATCTGCCAGTTGAAGTGCTTCGAAAACACCCGGCTTATCAAGCATACCCGAGTTGGAAAAAATACCGACTTTCACTCCGGGGAGTAGCCTGTCGCGTATTGCTGTCGTTCCTTTGACTAGTTGCAGAAAATCAGGATGCAGCGAGGGTTCCCCGTTGCCCGAAAAAGTAATGATTTGTGGAATAGTCCCTGCCGCCACCAGTTCTTCAATTCTTTTTTCCAGTACATGAAGCATTTCATTTGCATTGCTTTTCCATCCTGTATGCTGTTCAGGTACATACGGGGCGGCATTCCAACCACATTCACAATAAAGACAATCAAAATTGCAAACCTTTGCTCTTAGTGGTAATATATTGATTCCCAAACTACAGCCCAAGCGTCTGCTGGTAACGGGTCCATATACACTATTTCTCAAGATATTTCCTTCCATATCAATTCAAAACTATTCTTTCGTGCCTTCTTTCTTTTTGTGGTACCGGCTTCTCTTCCAGCTCCTGAGGTTCATCAAAAAATATACGCGTTGATTTGTCATCCTGATGTTGCCGCCTGGGAAGAACAGGTATTGTTGTACCATGAATTCTTTTTTTGTCGTATACCTGCATTTCCAGGTACATAGGAATTCCTTCCGGGTCCGGAAGTTCCGGAAGCACAGGCAGAACCCGCCGGTAAGCAGCTTTATCTCCCATAGGACCGGTAGTGAGCAAATCATCCGGTTCCAATTGCCACGGCCCAAAGTGGCTGAAAGCCGAGGTGTCTGCAGTGCCGGCAGTGCCGGTAGCGCCAATAGTGACTGTAGCGCCGGTAGTGTCAGCAGTGCCGGCAGTGCCAATAGTGCCGGCAGTGCCGGTAGTGCCGGCAGTGCCAATAGTGCCTGCAATGCCGGTAGCGCCGGTAGTGTCTGTTGTGGCCAGCAGCCGCAGCAAGGCGCGCTTCTGTACCTCTGCACGGCGGTCTGTCAGGGAATCCTGTAGCCAACGGTTAAAGCGTTCTGCATACACTTTCTGTCGGTTAATGTATTCAAGTTGCTTATTGTAGGCTGTTCTTTCTTCTATAAGGGATTTACGCAACCGCGATAAAAGAGATTTAAAACGTGCAGGACGCCGCGAATAATAATCCATGGTTGCCAGAAATTGCTCTGAAGTATATCCGTGTTTTTCAAAAATAGGCGGATACACAAGCAACGAATCTGCCATATCGGTTAAGGTGCCGTCACGTTCCAGAATGAGGTCTGTAATAAACAAATCCCGTAGCACTTCTTGAAAGCGGTCTCCCGGGATTCTTTTTGTAGTTCCCTGGCAGGAAGCAAGAACGCTAAAAAAAAGAGCAACCAGGCAAAGCCGTAAAGTGGTAAAAACAGTAGACAATCTGGATTTCATTTGCTGGGTAAACCTTTTTACATATTCATGCAAAGGTAAAGAAATCCAAACAAATGTAAAACGCCTACTTGCAGTCGAAGCTGAGTATTTGTGCTGTTTGCGCCGGTACGGTGTGGGATTTTCCAACCTCTACTTTGTCATTGCTCAGCACATTCCTGCCCTTTTGTGCCCTGCCCAAACCTTCTGCATACCTTTGCCAATCGAGTGCTACCGGCTGTGTTCCGTTGTTGATGACCACCATCACACGTTCATCACCGGCTATGCGAAAGTAAACGTACGTGTTTTCTTCCATAGTGGGCAAAAAATGAAGCAATTGGCCTTGTTGCACCGCTTCTGAGGTTTTTCTCCAGGACAACAGACGCGATACGTAATCGTACATATCCTGTTCCTCCCCGCTCCTGCCTTCCTGTGTCAATACCCGGTCTGTCATGAGCACCCTTTCTTCTCCGTGTCCCAGGCGCCGGCTGTCACGGGCGCAAAGAAGCACCTCGGTCCCGTAATAAATTTGGGGAATGCCCCGCGTTGTTGCCAGAAAAGCGTAGGCCATTTTTAATTTTTCCGGATTACGTCCCAGTTGTTCATACAGGCGGTTGGTATCGTGGTTTTCTCCAAAAATTAGCAATTCATACGGATTGTCATAGACAAAATCATGCGACAGCAGGTTGTACAACCGCACCATGCCATCTCCCCATTGGAGGTTGGTATCTTGAATCAAAGCCCGAAAAATCTCCCCTGCCAAGGGGAAATCCATAACCGTAGGACCGCCCGGCAGCGGTCCGCGCTCCCAATAGGCAATTTGTTGCGGGTAATTGTACCAGCATTCGGCCACAACGGTGGCGTGGGGATATTCTTTCCGCAAAGCCGAGGAGTAAGCCCCCATGGCATCCTTATCTGAATACGGATACGTATCTACGCGCACTCCGGCCAAACCTGCATATTCAATCCACCAAACGGTCGCCTGTGTAAAGTATTGCAGGACAAAAGGATTTTCCAGGTTCATGTCCGGCATGGACGTATCAAACCAGCCATCAACACATAAATTCCTGTCTGCTACCGCTGCATAAGGATCCATATGCGTGCTCATGGCGTAATTGGAACGCGTGAATGTATCAAACACATGTATCCAGTCTTTAAACGGAAGGTCTTGCATCCACCAATGCGCCGTCCCGCAATGGTTGGGTACCATATCTTGCAGGAACGTAATGCCTTTGCCCGCAGCTTCCTGCACCAGGTTGCGGTACTGTTCATTCGTTCCAAAACGCGGATCAATGGTGTAATAATCGGCACAGGCATACCCGTGGTACGATACAATAGGTTCGTTATCCAACGTAACGGGAGTAGGCCAGACAGATGTAACACCCAGCTCTGCCAGGTAATCCAGGCTCATGCGTATACCCTCCAGGTCACCGCCGTGCCTTCCGTAATCCTTACTTGTGTCTGATTTTTCTGCTGTATCGGGGGTGTTATCGTTAGCAGGGTCGCCGTTTACATAGCGGTCCGGCATAAGCAGGTACAACACGTCAGAAGGTGTTAATCCCTGCCGTTGTGCAGACCCCGGCTCCCTTTCGTACAGAACGTACGGAATGTCCAGGGTCCGGAGCTGAGTCCGGGTCCGGGACAGGGTCTGTTTCTCGCTCCCTGTTGACACGCCCTCTTCTGTCCAGCGCAACGTATAAGTGCCGGGACGGGCTTCCGAAGAAATGCGTATGTCCAAAAATAAATAATTGGGGCTGTCGGCTTTGTGTACGGCAGTTACTTCCAAACCGGGCGTTGTACTTTCTACCGTTCCCATTCCCAGACCCGTTCCGTGCAGCATCAGTTGCAAAGGTGTTTCCATCCCTACCCACCAGAAAGGCGGCTCGATGTGTTCCGGCACAAGCAACGGTTTTTGGCAATCCGCCGCAACAGCATTCGCAGAAGTTGCAGCAATTGCATTCGCAGAAGTTGCAGCACTTTGAGTCAAAGGCAGCAGCCACAGCATGGCAGCCAGCAAAACATAAGTTCGTTTCATAGCGTTATTCGATTATAATAGCGTTATTCGATTGTGTACAAACGGTACCCATAAGGTTTCAATTCCCATACAGTATCCTGATTTACCCACAAAGTATCTTTGTTTTTCCAATCAGTGTACTTTCCTTTCACTTCGTTGCCGGTAAAACGGAACGAGACGGAACTGTCTGCAAAATTAAACAACGCCAGTACCCGGTTCCCTGCTGCTTCCCGTGTAAAAGCAAATACATGAGCGGGACCGTCATGGAGAATTTCATTCAAAGGTCCTCCGTAAGGCGGTGCCTGCAGGGCCGGCGAACTGTGCTTAAAGTGGGTCAGTTGCGTATAAAAACTCGTAAACAACAGGCTGTCACCGGGTTTAACCCGATCCTTTTCAAAAAATTCCAGACGTTTTACATTGCCCAATTCCTGCCCCGTATAAATGAGAGGCATCCCGGGAAGCACAAACGTAAGGGCTGCCATTTGTTTGGCAGCAGCTCCCATCCGTTCAAACTCGGTTCCATTCCAGGAATTTTCATCGTGGTTGGACGTAAAAAGTAACGGAATGGCATTGGGACCAAATTCCGCAAGCATCTGACCCAGGCAATGCCGGATGCTGTCTGCGTTTTTCTCCCCGCGGGCTACATCGTTTAAGGTATGATGCAACCTCCAGCCGTAGTAGGCATTGAAGGCCTCCTTTGTATTTACGGGGTCCTCGGACTCGGCAAGCATAAACAAATCTTCCTTCACCCGGCGCAGGTCCGGCACAGCATGCTCCCAAAAATCAATTGGGGTAAGATCGGCCATGTCGCAGCGGAAACCGTCCACGTCTACTTCTTCTACCCAAAAACGCATCTTGTCCAGCATGGCCTCCCGCATGGGACGGCTGTCATAGTTCAACCGGGCTACGTCCGACCAGTCGTATAGAAACTCGGGTTCTCCGTCCGGACGCCTGACGTACCAGTCTTCGTGCTCCAGCCAGACGGCATCGCGCGAGGTATGTGCCGCAACCCAATCCAGCATGACCTTCATTCCCAGTTCATGGGCTTTGTCCACCACAAGGCGGAAATCTTCCAGAGTCCCAAATTCCGGATTAACGGCTCCGTAATCTCGGATAGCATAATAAGAACCCAGGGTCCCTTTGCGGCCTTCCTCCCCAATGGGATGGATGGGCATGAACCATAGCACGTCAACTCCCAGGTCCCGCAAGCCGGGCAGCATTTTCCGGAAAGCTTCAAACGTCCCTTCAGGCGTAATCTGCCTTACATTCACTTCATACACCACTGCATTACGAGCCCACTGCGGGTGGGTTTCTTTTTCTTTTACAGATGAACAACTGCCTGCAAATACCATCATACAGCAACTAATTAATAATAGTTTTTTCATTCTTTACGTACTGTTATTCTTTTACCATTACGGAAAAACCAACGGGATCCACCAAAACTTCTCCCATATACGGGGTGAAACTTTCCATATCCATCCCAAAAGGAAGCTCCAGGGAGCGGAGATCAAACAAGTTGTCCCCTTTGTTCAAGCATACAAGGACTGCTTTATCCATATACATACGTACATACGCCAGAACATCCCGGGTTACAAGCAGCGGGAACAAATCTCCGTACAACAAGGCCATATTGTTGTTTCTCAGAGAAGTCAAACGCTTAACCCGCTCCCTCAGCCGTTGCTGGCGGGCGGTATACCCATCAAAGACCATCATCCGGCGGTTGTCGGGGTCGTTGGCTCCCGGCATACCTATTTCGTCTCCGTAATAGATACAGGGAATACCCGGTAGCGTAGCAGTAAAGGCATGAAGCATAGCCAGGTAATCGTACGATACCGGGCGGCCTGTACCTATGTTGCGTTTCCAGCCGGCCAGTTTGTGGTCTTCGTCGGGGTCCAAGGCACCTCCGGCCAATGAAATATACCTGGGTTTATCATGATTTCCGGTAATATTGCACATCAAATTGTGGTATCCGTAATACGCCAGCGACGTTTCCAATGTTGACCACAAATCTACAAAAGAACCACCTTCTTTAATTGTATTGTCTACAAAAGAATGGTACAGATTAAAGTCAAATTGTCCGTCAAGCATTCCGTTTTTGACATAACTTTCTATGAGCGAAGGGGAGCCGTATGTTTCTCCCAATTGCAAAACCGTCCTACTCGGGAATTCTTTTGCTATTTTACCGGTCAATGTCCTCCAAAACAGGGCGTCTATGTGCTTTGTTGCATCGTGGCGGAATCCGTCAATGTTAAAGTTTTGAAGCCAGAACATGGCCGAGTCCGACAACGCCTGGCACACATCGGTACGGGAGAAATCAAATTTGGGAATGTGCTTGTCAAACCAGGTAGTAAGCCGGAATTCATCCCACAATTCAAAATTCGGACGTCCGTCCGGTGTTATGGAATCTGTAACCCAATCCGGATGTTCCAACAACGTAGGGCTGTTCTTATGCATGTGGTTGGCCACATGGTCCAGGATTACGTTCATTTGGTTCCGGTGTGCCTGGTCCAGTAAATCCCTAAGGACATGTTCGTTACCAAAGCGTTTATCTACCTGCGTTATGTACAAAGGCCAGTAGCCGTGGTACCCGCTGAATTTTGTAGGAGGGTCATAAATTTGTCCCCACGCATCGTAGGGATTTTGCGTAAGGGGCGATAACCAAATAGTATTGACTCCCAATTCGCTAAAAAAACCTTCGTGCAATTTCAATAAAACACCTTCCAGATCGCCTCCGTAGTAGTCAACTTTAGGATGCACTTCCGGGGAATTGATGCGGTAATCGTTGTCTGTGTTCCCGTTGTAAAAACGGTCCACAAAAACCTGATATATGATTTGTGTATGTTTATCTGTACGCTGTAGTCTTGCCGGATCTGTAACCACCCTGCCCTTCTCAAGCGGAACCAGCAGGTCGTTGGAGTGCCCGTCCTGATTGACACCAAAAACCCGCAACCAGGAACGCTCCGGCAGCGCAGCAAATCCCGGTAACACCACATTGTAAAAATCGGATACACTCACCGTCTTAACCAGGCTGTTTTGCCAGAAAATATACAGCACAGCCGGTCCTTTTTCCACGTGAACACAGCAAAGTGCATCCGTATCGGGCAACGATGGAAATACAGCAAGCCGAGGTGCCCGGTCGGCCAAACCGGCCGGAATAGCAGGCTCGGCATCCTCCTGTGAGCTGTCGGTGTGTGCCCGTTTCACCCGTACAGGTATGTTGCCTGTCTGGCGTTTTAAATGCACGTTCAGCACAGTCATAGGTGGTGTATCTGCCTGCAATACAATTAATACTGTGTCTTGATTGGGGTATGGAATTACTTGCATGTGCGGCGAGTCGATTTTGTCTGCCTTTTCAATGGTAGGGAAAAAATCCCTTACCAACACAACCGTTGAATCCTGTTCAAGGGTCAGCACAAAAGCAGGTGGCTGCACATCAAAAAAAGGCTTCCTGGAAACAGACGGCGAACAGGCTTGCACAACAAACCAAACCCCCATCAGGAACAAACAGGAAATTCTTTTCATTTCTTACTTATTTAATGTTAAAAACAACAGAAGACCAGGCATCCATTTTAAGGGTATACCCCTCCTTTTCTTCTTTTAAATACACGTTCCCCTGGGTAATGACTGCATGGTCTATGCGGTCCTCCAAAGCAAAAACGACCTGATCTTTCCCAAAGTTATGCAGAACCAACAGTTTTTCATTGCCTTCCGTACGGTACCAGGCAGCTATCTGTGGCCACATGCTAAAGGCATTGTGGTTGTAAACAGGATGCTCCGTGGTAGTTCCTGTGGCCAATGCCGGGTACGTATTCCGTAACTTGGCAAATTTCCGGTACAGTCTAAGCAAAGAAGACGTATCTGCCTCTTGCCCGGGGACGGTTCCTACCGTACGGGAAAGTGCCCCATCTATCTGGTCTGTATACGTTGTTGTGTAGGCATCTCCCCACAACATGGGGCTTCTGACATACACATCACCTTGAGTTTTCGCACCAATATACCCCAGTTCTTCCCCGTAATAAACGTAAGGAGACCCACCCGAGGTAAACAATACGGCTGCTGCCAGTTTTGTTTTGGCCAGCGAGCCGTTCAACTGCGTACGTGCACGCACTTCGTCGTGGTTGGAGAGTTTGGTAGCCCGTATATTTTCTTTGTAAGTCGTAGCCACGTATGTCTTTTCAAACTCCAGCACGTCTTTTGCAAAATAGCAACCTGTATATGCTTCCAGTGCCCATTGCAGCCTGTACCAAAAGGAAAATTCAAACAAGGCAGGCAATCCTTTGTAATAAGGAGCAACTTGCGTATAGTCAGAAAACACTTCGCCTACCATATAGATGTCATAGGAGCGTGTTTTTCTGAAATAATCGTTCATGGTCCCGTAAAACTTGGCAAGAAATTGCGGATTCTCGTCTGAGCTTTCGTTGTGGTAAATGTGTTTTACGGCATCCAGACGGAACCCTTCTACCCCTGCATCTATCCATATTTTGGCATCGTCTGTAATGGCCTTAAATGCAGGACTTTGTTCTGCCGTCTGAACCGCTCCAAAGTTCAGGTCTGCAAACCAGTTTGTCCAGAAATGGGAATGGAACATGGTAGCTCCCGGCAGTTGCAAATCATGTACATTATCGGGGTTTTCGTGCGTGTATAACGTGAAAGGCTGCCCAAAGGCCAGCGTGGAAGCCCCCTTGCTTTGTGCCCCGTACTTGGTTTTGTTGTTCCACTGTGTGCTGCTGGTGCGGATTAAAAAGCCCCAGGCCGAGGCAAAGTCGGTCGTAAGTTCGTACTGCCCTCCGCCTATATCTGCAAACTGTTTCAATGTGCCATCCCCAAAATACAAGTATTTGGGGCCGTCTGCATCCGAGGCAGCAAAAGCATCTCCCGGCGTGGTTTCCGCCGGAGTGACGGTAACGGTTGGGGCTGCGGGATTTTTCCAATCCAGGGTAAACTTGAGCTTTTGATTGCCGGCTGTGGAAATAGGGAACCATTGGCCGCTGTCGTAGCCGGCGGCTCCTTCTGTAGCAATCATAGGAATCTTTCCTGCTGCAATATCTTTTTGCGGATCGTCAGAAAAGATATAGTAATCACGGTACGGACTACCGGGTCCTTCCAGAGCTTTTTGGAACCACCAGTGTTCTCTGCCCGTGTGGTTGATTACATAATCCAGGTAAATTTTTATGCCTTTGGTTTTAGCAACACGCACCAACTCTGTAAAATCATCCATGGTTCCGTAAACCGGATTCAGTTGGGCGTAATCCAGTACGTCGTAACCGTGGTAAGACATGGCAGGATGGACAGGCGACAACCAGATGGCAGAAGCTCCCAGACTGTCAATATAGTCCAGTTTGTCTGTAATTCCACCCAGGTCGCCCCATCCGTCACCGTCCCTGTCTGCAAAGGAATAAACAAGGAGCTGGTACGTAATACCGGCTCGCTTGTTTCCATCCCACGTCCGTGGCGTTTCTTTTACACGTACGAATGTGCTTTCGTCATCGGGGTCTCCCCCCGGAGTGGGTACCTTGTGACATCCGGTAAAGATCAGGAAAAGGGCGCCCAGGATCAGGGCGCTCTTTCTCATCTTATGCATTATCTCAAATTATTCATTCAATGTGAGCGAAGCGGTGTTGGCCATATCCAGCACAACCGTATAAGTAGCTGATTTTTGGACACTGATATTATCTCCGTTGTAGGTAAGCTGCGTTATATCCCCTCCTAGAACCGTGTTCCAGTCGTTATTAAAACGAATTTTGAACTCATTTCCTTCCTTTAAATCAACGGTTACTGAATACGTTAGCGTTTCCGGGTCAAATACCATGGGAACCTCTGTTCCCCAGTTGCTGCCTTCAAAGCTTCCAATAATACCCACATCTTTTACAGGTGTGGCAAAGGCCTTTTCATTGGGCAGATCTATCTCCCAGTAAAACGTTCCGTTAGGCAGCATCATATTGTCACCGCTATACAGGTCAAATTCGTACTCTGTACCGGCCACCAGGTCACCGCCTATCCACGTTCCGCTCTCTACAAACTTAAATCCGTGTTCCATATTGTACATGGTCAGCGCTCCTTTGTACGTGCCGTCACCGGAGCCAAATAACCACGGATCGTTTACCTGATCCCAGTTATGACCGGAGTAATCCCCGGGGAGCACAACGTGGGTGTCGTATTCCGTTACTACTTCACCGGTCTTTTCAATGACCATATAGTACGGCGTGGTAGCCAGGCTGAGCGTGATATTGTACGTACCGGCGTCTGCTTTCAGGTTGGCTCCGTCCTGCGTCAAGTTTGCCGGATCACCTCCAAAGTTGATATCCCAACCTCCGTTCATACGGAATTTATATTCCGTTCCCGGAGAAAATTCCAAATTGGTGGCCTTCCATTCGTCCAGGTCGGCGTTGTATTCCATAGCTACATCGTCTCCCCAACCGGTAAAGCTGCCTATAACAGCCACCCGATGAATAAGGGTAGCTGTAACGCTCATGATCGATAAGTCTACCTGCAGGTAATAATAGCCTTCCTGAGGTACTTCCAGGTTACCTGCTGCCGGATCTGTATCCAAAGAGCCCATAGAACCTCCGTAATTGGTGTGGTTCCAATCGGGATGACTGGTGAACTTAAAGAAGTCGGTAAGCATGACAAACCCTTCGTAAAGTCCTTCACTGTTTCCCTTCAGAACAGGAGCCGTAGCCGGGTTCCATCCCTGATGGCTTCCGGGTATGTACAGTTGTTCCGGGAAACTGGTATTGACAAAATAGAGTACATACGGGTTGTTGTTTATATCCAGCATGACGTCGTACTCTCCTTCCTGACGGTCAAACAGCAGGTTCTGTCCAAGTGTAAAGCTTATGTTCTGTAAGGACTCCCCGCCGGCTGAATGCGTCCAGTCGTGGTTTACACGTATCTTGAACTCACCCGGCTGCATGGTGGTAGACGTCCGGTACGTGTTGGTTCCCGGATCGTAAACAAAATCTACGTCGTCTGCCCAACCGTGGCTGTCCACCGGGGCTTCTCCTATTAAACTAAGGGTCTCTATCTGAATCATATACAACGTGTTCACCTTCTTGTTCAACACCACATTGTACACCCCCGAAGGAACGGCAATGTTGGCTCCTGTAATACCGGAACCGCTCACAGATGTATATCCGTTTCCAAACGTAGTCAACTCTATGTTGTCAATGGAAAAGTCACCTTCCCAGGCCGGTACGGGCGAGAATTTAAATTCAGATGTTCCACCGCCTTCCACACTCAGGTCAATTACGCCTTCGTAATATCCTTTGCGTACAGAAGAATGAGGTATTTTTGGGGCCGAGGCGGGATCCCATCCCTGGTATCCGCCGGGCAGGTACATATATTCGGGATACGTAGCAATGTACGTTTCTACCCCAATGGATACGTAATTGGATATAACACCTGTTTCTACAGAAGCCGAAAAGGCTTTTACAAAGAAATCCAAATAGGAAAACTCGGCTTCCGGGGCTCCGGCAGCCACAGCTGCCTCGTTCAGTTCATCCACCGTGGTAGAGAAAGAAGTTTCCGTAAGGCCGACGGCCAATTGTACCGGGTTTCCCTCTAAGTACTTCAGATACACGTTGTAGGTAATATCTTCGTTGTATCCCAGACGGGCCGGTTCCCAGGAGAGCAACTCCAGTACACCGGAAGGGTTGTTTACGTCCAAAACAACTGATTCGGTAACCGGCGTAATGTCTGCCGAAACGGCATCTCCGTAGGCATAAATATCCAGCGTAACCGGGTCTGAAGCATACGTTTCTGACCCGTTTGTTACAGATACATAGAACGAGAGGGTAAACGTATTGTTTTCCGGTAAATTGGGAAAAGCCGCGTATAGAGCAGATTTAAAATCTGTTTTTTGGACCTTGTAAAAAAGATCGGTCGTTGAGCTCAGTTTGGTACTTGTACCCTCGTAAGTTCCGTACAGGTCATACGTGAGTCCTTCTCCCAAAAAACGAGCCGGCTTCCAGGAGAAATTTACCAATTCCTCCATGGTGTTGGATGTCATCAGTATGTCTGCATGGGCATACAACTGCGGAGCTACAGGAGCCTTTGAAAAGGCATCTTCACCAATGACTTCACACGAGACGGCTGCCAAACCAATGATTGCAGCAGCTAATACATATCTAAATATTTTCATAATAGCATCTCATTTATCAGTTACTGTTTTTCCATAACCAGAACGTAAGGTGTCCTGTTGCCATGAAGTTTCATGATATAGGAACCTGCAGAAGGTACCAGCAAATCGTTGCCTCCGCCTTCAATCAGTTTAACGCCGCCTGCCACTTCCTGGCTGGCCTCGTTGTCTGTACCGTACTTCGTATCCCAGTTTTCGTTAAACCGGATCAGGAAGTTCAAGTCGCCACTAAAGGTAATGACGGGCGAAGCCCACACGTTCTCGGTAGCGTCGTAGATTAGATCCAGGTCGGTACCCCAGCCGCTTTCGTCAAATGCACCAATGATCCCTACTTTTTGTACTCCCTTCTTGTCAATGGTCATCTTACTACGGTTTACCGTTAAGACATAAAAACTGCCTTCAGTAAGGTCCACAGAGAGGTTGGAATCGTTCTGTTCCGGACAATACCAGGAAGGTGTCAGGAAATTGTATCCCCAGTTTTCGTCGGACCAGTTTCTGGCCACGGTAACCTTAAAGTAGGAATATTGATCAGAACCGTCTTCCATATCAACCAGTATTTTGTACACGTTTGTACCTCCGTCTGTTTCCCAGAATTGTGGTGCATTTCCTATATCCCAGGACTGGTAGTTGCCCGGCATGTACAAGCTGCGCAATTCGGCTGCAAACGTGGTAACGTCAAAAGAAATGGTGTTGGAAGTAACGCTTTCTACTTTGGTACCGTATACCTTGGCTGTAAGGTAAGCGTTTATGTTAGCCGTTTCGTTTACTCCTATACCCAGGTCGTTTGCTACCAGGCCATTCAAATCTGATTTGCTGATGGAAAGCGACCGGGTGAAAGAGGTACCTACCAAAGCTGTTTCTGAGTTGGCCGTGGCGTACAGGCTGTATTCTATCTGGACAGCCGGTCCAAAAGAAGCAGCACTCCAGTTAAAGGTTATTTCTTCTACTTTGCTGTTATCTGCATTGATGATTACAGGTCCCTGAGAAAGCAATACGGGAGCCGTGAATCCGCCGGACGGATTAAGGGTCGCTTTTTCAATCTGCATATCGCAGGCAACAAATGCCACCACCAATGCGACTAACACCGTTATGTGTTTTATATATTTCATAATTCTATTCATTAAGGAGTGAATCATCATTCATTAATACCCCGGGTTTTGCACCAGGTTTGGATTGGCATTCAAATCATCCAGTATGATAGGATAAATCTTACGGTGTTCCGGTAAAGATACCTTTCCGTTCATTACCCCTCCCTTCAGCGTCCAGGGAAACTGCATGGAAGTAAAATACCCGTAGCGGATCAAGTCCGTTCTGCGGTGTCCTTCCCACATCAGTTCACGGGCGCGTTCGTTCAACAGCCAGTCCAGAGTAAGGGTGGACGGTGTTTTGGAGGCGACTCCGGCCCGTTCCCTCAACTGGTCAATATACCCTTTAGAGATTGGATCGCTTACCTCGCCTCCGCTCATGCGCGCATCGGCCTCGGCATGTATCAGGTACATTTCTGCCAGGCGGAATATGGGGAAATCGATAGAGGAGAATGTGTAATTGGATTCGGCATCTGAAACGGTATGTCCGTCTGAATAAAGCCCGGTAAATTTCCAGCACCTCCAGCCTGTATCGGTAGTGGTGTTGTCAAATTCTTTGGTTGAACCAATGTTATAGAAGAAAGCACGTTTGTCGCTTTTTTCACGGTCGTAACCAAACCCTTCTTTTGCTCCCCATTGTACACCGGAAAGTTCAAAACGTTGTACGTAATCGTCTGCAACGTGGTAGCCGTTCCATGTTTCCGGATTCAGCAACCCGCTCAGACCCAGGTTTTGCGCAATGGCTTTGTTGGCGTCGGAGCTGAGCGTGGCAGATACCAGGTGTGTAGTTCCTCCCCAACTTTGCGTATGGTCCTTATCATAGGAAACAGCATAAATGAATTCCTGTGTGGCTCCGTTGGTGGTATTGTCCTGCATGAACAATTCCTGATAATTGGGATGCAGGCTGTAACCCATATTGATAACGCTTGTGGCAGCATCTTTGGCTTTTTGCCATTGTGCCGTGCCTGTATATACTTCTGCATTCAGGTACATACGTGCCAGTACGGCCCATACAGAACCTTTTGTTGCGCGCGGATAAGGTACCTGTCCTTTGGAAGGCATATCAGGGCTGTTGGCCAATTCCAGTAATTCTGCTTCCAGCCAGTCGTACAAGTCTTTACGCTGGATTTGTTTGGGAAGATCTCCGCCAATATTTTCTTCCATAGCAAAAGGCGGGTTTCCAAAAAGGTCTAATAGCAGGTAATAGAACAATGCCCTGTTAAAGCGTGCTTCTACACGGTATCCGTGTATTGTTTCCTTTTCGCCGGAATGTCCTCTTTCATCCAGTTTTTCATCATCGGTCTGGATAAGGTACTCGTTGACCAGCGTAATGCCTTTCATACAACGCGTATAAACGGCAATAATGGCTTCGTTATCTGCAGATGTCCAGCGTTGGTACTGTATGGGGGCCACGTAATTATCACCCCAGATGATTTTAAACGAGTCTGTTGACAGTTCGTTCAACACCATGTACATACGGGCCAATTCACTCTGTCCGGCATCGGACACACTGATGTCTGAGGAACCTGCGTCGCCCTGGCTTACCAGAGCCCAGTATCCATAAATGTAGGCCAGTCCGTTCAAATAACTGGCAGGTTCTGCGTATGCAGTTTCCGAAGTGGCGTCTGTCTCGTTCAGGGGCAGTGTATCCAAATCATTGATACATGAAACCGGAACTAACAGAAAGGCCAGTACTGCAAGAAAAGATATTTTTGTAATTTTTTTCATAGCTGCCTGTTTTAGAAAGTCAAATTAAGACGGAGGGTGAAGAGCCTGGGACGGGGTATGATGTTAAAGTCAACGCCGTCTGAAGAGCCAATCTCGGGATCAAGCCCCCTGTATTTGGTAAATACATACACATTTTGCACAGAGGCTGCAATCCGCAGGCTCTTTATACATTTCAATTTATTGATTGTATAGCCCAGGTTGATGTCATCTATGCGGAAGAACGAAGCATTTTCTATGAACATGTCTGAGTATTTCTGGTTGTTTTCAGACGGAGCGGTCCATCCTTTGACCAGGTATTGTTTACTCAGGTTGTTCAAGTATCCTTTGTTCCAGTCGTCGCTGTACGAAGTGGAATAGCCCATAGCTACTCCGTTGATCAGGTAATTGCCCAGAGATCCGTGTCCGTTAATACCCAGGTCCCAGTTCTTATAGCGGAACTGTGTATTGAAACCAAAGAAGGCATCGGGAGCCGGACTGTAACCGGTCACGTACCGGTCTGCATCTGTAATCTCACCATCCCCGTCACGGTCTATCAGTCCGTTTTGAACGGGATTGCCCTCCTGATCGTACAATTGCTGGAACATATAGAACGTATAAGGAGTAAAGCCTTCTCTGTGCAACGAGGTATATCCTCCCGTTCCTCCCATTCCCTCTCCTGTGGTAACTCCAAGGTATCCTTCTGTTTTAAGGCTCGTCAACTTGGTAATCTTTGTATTCTGAAGGGTCAGGTTTCCTCCGATAGACCAATGCATATCGGATGTCTGAACAGGAATAAAATTGAGGGAAAGTTCCACCCCTTTGTTTTCCATGTTTCCGATATTGGAAATAATGCTGTTCCCAAAGTTGGATCCCAGCGGTGTGGAAATGACGTTCAGCAAATCGTACGTGTAACGGTAATAAGTTTCTACACTACCTGTAATACGGTCGTTGGCAAATCCAAAATCAAGTCCCACGTTGTAGGTCTCTGTAGTCTCCCATTTCAGGTTGGCATTGTATGCCAGGGGAGCCAGTGTAGTTAAGTAGCCACTGCCCATAAGGTACAGCATTTCCGGAGAAGAGGAAGACAGGTACCGTGCCAGGTAGGGGTAATAATCAGACCCTATATCCTGTTGTCCCGTACGTCCCCAACCAAGCCGAAGTTTAAGTGTAGATACGTCGCGGCTTCCTTTCAGGAAATTTTCTTCCGCAACGTTCCAGGCAAAGGCAGCCGAGGGGAAAAGGCCCCAACGGTTGGCTTTACTAAAACGGGACGAGGCGTCATCCCGCAACGTTACGGTAAACAAATAACGCGATGCGATGGAGTAGTTGATCCTTCCAAAGAAAGAAATCAAGTAGTACTCCTTGGCGTTGGTAGGTGCCGTGAAGTAATGTGCTCCGGGGCCGTCCGGTTGGGTATTGCGGTATTGTTCTTCGTCGTACTGCACGTAGTTGTGCTGCCAGGAATAACCGGCCATTATATCCAGGTGGCTTCTTCTGAAAGCGTGGTTGTAATTCAGGTACGTTTCCAGCAACGTATTCTTGTTGTAATTTTCGTACATAACATACAAGTCATTGCTGGAACGCATAGCAGAGATGGACCCCAGGGCGTTGTATTTTTCTCCCCGGGTGCGTGCTACGTCGTAACCGGCATTCACATTCAGCGTAAGGTCTTCCAGGCCGTGTACTTTATACACAAGCTGCACGTTCCCTATAGAGCGCAGCGTGTTATTGAAGTTGGTATAATCGTAAATGGAAGACAGCGGGTTGGTGCTGGCCATGGTATTGGCACTCCCATCCGGATTCAACCAGTTCCAGTAACCGTTGGCTTTTGAAGTATCTATACTGCCGTTTTCTTTCGTAAAATAGACAGGCTTTGTAGGATCAAAAGCCAGGGCATTTCCAACAGCTCCCGTAGAAGCCCAGTTGGTTTTCTGGTATATGCCCTTCGCATTTACATGAATCGTTAAATGGTCATCAAACAACTTGGGTGACAGACTTATGTCTATGTTCCCGCGTTGGTTGTCCCCTGTTTTTAATGTAGCCTGATCTAAGTTGTAACCCAAACTTACCCGGTAAGGCATAAAAGGCAGGGCACCGTATACACTCACGTTCTGGTCTGTGTTAAAAGACAGCCGGTAAATCTCTTGTTGCCAGTCTGTATTTTCTGTTCCCAGTAAATTGTGTATCACCTGGTTGCCAAGGTACGTAGTGTTCATAAAATCCCGGTACTCATCTGCCGACATCATCTCAATAGTAGAAGCATTCTGCTTTAGTGAATAGCTGGCATTGTAGCCCACATTCAGTTTCTTTCCTGCTC
>Ga0265295_1000670_pt1 | contig 66438 bp, 61 predicted proteins | sample Munlansysbiofilm_FD_192503 | JGI IMG/M metagenome (GOLD analysis project Ga0265295, IMG submission 192503) | Leachate microbial communities from a municipal landfill in Southern Ontario, Canada - Methane capture system biofilm | ecosystem: Engineered > Solid waste > Landfill > Unclassified ...
TTGTCGCAAATAATAGAGTATTAAGCAATCCCTCGAAACCGACTTACTGATTATCAATCACAGAATCACAAAATCACAAAATCACAGAATCACAGGATCACAGGATCACAGGATCACAGGATCACAGGATCACAACTTTTTCTCTTCCCTTTTCTGCGTTTATCTGCGAAATCTGCGTGCAACTTTTCTATAAAAATCTTATCTTACCCTAAGTTTCTGCCCGATTCGTAAGCAAGTGTTTTCTGTAATGCCGTTTAATGAACAAATATAGTTTATTGAAGTACCATACCTTCTTGATATTCCCCAAAGAGTATCTCCACTGTTGATAGTATGGTATTGCGAATTGCTAATTTCTTTAACATGTCCAAATTTTTCGGGCATAAGATATAAAATATCTGTTTTAAGTTCTTTTGTTTCAAAATCAACCAACCATTCTGGATCAAAGGGATTATCTTTAAAGCGCATTTCGAAATGTAAATGTGGTCCATAAGCTCTTCCTGTACGACCGCCAAGCCCAATGCATTCTCCTGCACATACTTTTTGGTTATCCCTGCAGTTTAGAGAGCTTAAATGTGCATAATAGGTTTCGAGTCCATTAAAATGCCTGACAATTACCAAATTCCCGTAACCTCCGTTATTCCAACCAGCAAAACGAACAACTCCATCAAATGCCGAAACTACAGTATCTCCAGTTTTTAAATCAAGGTCAATTCCGTTATGTATTTGTCCCCAACGCCAACCAAAACCTGATTGCTTGTATCCAGGAACAGGAATTACAAACTTTCCTGTGTCGCCTAATATTGGAATTGCAAATGTGTCTAATGCTCGTTTGTAATCTATATTTCCATAAGCAAAAATATTTACCGTATCCCATTTCTCTGAAAAAACAGTTAAACTATCAGGAGTATATAGCTTTTCGTTTAAAATATAGGAATAAATATTTATTGAGTCTCTCAAATGAAGAAGAGCCATTACGCTGTCATGATTTAAATATTCCCATGTATTATTATCGAATAGCACAATGTCAAATTCAGTACTATGTACAGTATCTACAGGGTTTTTATAAACCGTCTCAGTATTAGTTTCCTGAGCTAAAACTGTTATATATGAAAAGACAAATAGTAAATAAATAAATAATGTTTTCACGTCTATTTTTTTTGAATTTACAAAAATGTGTTTTTTTTAAGGTGTTTGCAAGTTTTTTTTGATTTATTGCCATGAATCTTACCTTTTTATGTTTTATTTGTCCGAGAAATTTCCTTTTATTATTATTATTTATCGTATCTTTACCAAAAATATAAAAATGAGATACTTGTTTTTCATATTGATTTTTGTTCTTGCTGGAGTATTTACTTATGCTCAAGAGAGTGGTGAGTATTTTGGTGATGAAGGTATATTTATTGAGCCAGATACTGCTTATAGTATTTCTGATTCTCCTTTATTTGATGCTAACCGTTTAGGTGTGCGATTTAGTGCTGGAACAATGATCTCAAGTTCGTATGGCGGAATGTTTAGTTCGTATGCTGCACCTGAAGTAAATTATCGTTTAAATAATAAGTTCTCCTTTTCTGTTGGTACAATGATGACTTCAACTACAATTCCTTCATTTGTGTCGAACGAAAGCACAACTAATTCGTTTATGGACAATAAAATGCTTAGTTATTATATGTTTGCCAGAGGTGAATATATGGCTAATGATAAATTGCGAGTTAGGTCAACAGTAGCATTTGATGTAAGTCCAATGAATAATGCTAATACCAAATTGGCTTTTGGCTCGTTTGGATTTGATTATAAAATTGGCGAAAATTCTTTTATCTCTGCTGAGTTTGTGATAAACAATGGACGTTATTCCAATCCTGCTTATGGCAATATGCCTTTTGGTGGTGGATTTGGGCATAGTAGTATCAGACCTTTTGGAAATTCACTCTTTTCTGACCCATACTCAAGGTGGTAAAACCGGCTGAACATAATTTGGCAACAATCTTTCCGACTACAATTAAAGAATTAAAACTAACAGATTGGGATTATATTGATGTAATTCTTATTTCTGGCGATGCTTTTATTGATCATCCTTCATTTGGAACTGCTGTTATTGCAAGATATTTAAACGATTTTGGATTCCGAGTTGCTGTTATCCCACAACCAAATTGGCAAGATGACCTAAGAGATTTTAAAAAATTTGGGAAACCTCGCTTGTTCTTTGGAGTTGCTGCTGGAAATATGGACTCGATGCTTAATCACTATACTGCTGGACAACGAAAACGATCAGAAGACGCATATACGCCAGGTGGGGAAATTGGCAAACGACCCGATTATGCGACCGAAGTATATTCTAAAATATTGAAAGATTTATTCCCTGATGTACCCGTTGTTATTGGTGGAGTTGAAGCTTCTATGAGACGATTTGTTCACTATGATTATTGGAGTAATAGACTTCTTTCGTCAGTTCTTGAAACTTCTAATGCTGATTTGCTCGTTTATGGTATGGGCGAAAAACCTATTGTCGATATTGCGAGAGAGCTTAATGACTCTGGCTCTATTTATAATTGTTATCATATAAAACAAATAGCGTATCTGAGTGATAAAAGCGATAAAACTGAAACTGATGTCAAGCTTTTTTCTTATAAGGAAGTTTTGGCAGATAAGTTAAAACATGCTGCAAATTTTGTTAAAATTGAAAAAGAATCTAATTCGATTTCAAATCGCCGAATAGTTCAGGATTTAAAAAATAAACGTCTCATTGTCAATCCTCCAAACCCTGTTTTATCAGAAAACGAAATGGATAAGATATATTCGCTCGGATATACTCGATTGCCGCATCCTCGATATGTTTCAAAAAAATCTATTCCTGCCTACGAAATGATTAAGGATTCTGTTACAATGCACCGTGGCTGTTTTGGTGGATGTAGTTTTTGCACTATTTCGGCTCATCAGGGTAAACATATAAGTAGCAGATCGCAAAAATCTATACTTAGTGAGTTGCAGCAAATTGCAAAAATGCCCGACTTTAAAGGACATATTACTGATATCGGCGGTCCTTCGGCGAATATGTACAAAATGAAAGGAATTGATCTTAAAGTTTGCGAAAAATGTACAAAGCCGTCTTGTGTTTTTCCTGTAGTCTGTAAAAATCTTGATACTTCGCATAAAGCACTCTCAGAACTATATCTTGATGCTGCAAGAATTGACGGAATTAATAAAATAAGTATTGGAAGCGGTGTTCGATATGATTTGGCAATGCACAAAACAAATAATCGGGAAACTGATACGGAAAACAGAAAATATCTTGAATTATTGATTTCGCGGTTTGTCTCTGGCAGATTAAAAGTTGCACCCGAACATAGCTCTGCTAAAGTGCTTTCGTTAATGCGAAAAATGAATTTTACAAAGTTTCGAGAATTCGAGAATCTGTTTCGTCAAATAAATCAAAAATTCGATTTAAATCAACAATTAATTCCGTATTTTATCTCTGGGCATCCTGGTTGTACCGAGTACGATATGGCAGAACTCGCTATTGAAACAAAAAATATGGGCTTTAAACTTGAACAAGTTCAGGCTTTTACTCCAACGCCCATGACTTTGGCTACAGTTATGTTTTATACAGGAATAGATCCTTATACAGGACAAAAAGTCTATGTTGCAAAAGACAAAACTGCAAAAGAAAAGCAACTAAGTTATTTCTTCTGGTATAAACCTCAAAATCGAAAAAGAATAATTCAAAGCCTAAAGAGTGCTGGACGCAAAGACCTAGTCGATGGGTTTATGAAAAAACATTAGGAATTATTCCTCAAATTTTGTGTTTATACTTGCCGAGAGAACCCCTTAGTGTTTTTATTAAATTCAAACATAAATCGTATTTATTTAAGTGGTTCAAATTACTTATAATAAGCATCATAAACCACCTAAACAATTGCTATAAATCAATAATAAAAGCTGTGCTTTTCCAACAATAATTAGAAAATCCTAGTGTCGAAAACAAAAAAAGACACTCGAAATTTATATAAACATTTACTGGAATAGTTTTTGATAATAATAATTCCCTAACATTAGATTTATTAACATGAAAAAAGTAGCTCTTTTATTGACTTCCTTAATGATTGGTTTATTTTGTTTCTCACAAGAAGACAACAAACCAGAAAAGTGGGAATATCCTAACGCACAATTACTTATTAATACGGAGTCAACTGACCAATTGATTGAGAAAGAAGCTCGATTAATACAAATAATTCCGACTGGAAAGCGAAGACAATCTTATGTTTTTATTTTTGCAATAATCGAAAATGTCAAAAAAACAATGGTTTTTGGTAAGGACGAAAATACTGAAACAGTAAGTATGACAAAAAAATCTTTTAAGCCTATTGAGTTTGAACTTTGGGCTGACGAAGGTGGAGACAAATTGCTTAAGTTTTTGGAATGTAACACCGAGTTACCCTATATGTTTATTGAAGAGTCTGATAACGAAAAATATAACTCCCCCGATTTCCAACCCTGCATAGGGAGTGTTGTTAATATTACATTTATTAAAAGATATGCTAAAGATACGGAATTGAATTTTTTATTGTCGGCAGTAAAGAATTTTTAGCGATATAGTAATATAATGATACAGTAAGCTGTGATGCTATTATTATTCACCACAAACAAATATTGTTGATGGAAAATAGAAAGCAACTAAAATTTACCCATATACATGAATACTTCTTATTCCGTTTGGGAACTATCTCATTATCAATCATATAGCGTGTATAGATTCCATTGGAAATCCGGAATCTCCATTTCGATGGACAACAAAACGTCTGTGAAACAACGACAATCCCTTAGTGATTGTAATTATTAAAGACATTTGGCAATCAATATTATCTGTAAATAAAGAATGTCTGCAAAAAAACTTTAAACATTTTCTTGCAGACATAATATAATTTTCAATATGGTTTCGTGTTTCTTACAAAGACACCTTACAAGCCTAGCACTTCTACCCCTTGTTTAAAAACAATATCTTTTGGTATTCCAGCCTCTGCAATTCTATCAAGATCTTTTTGAAGCTCTTCACCCACAGCACTTTTTGTATCAATCCATTGCTTAGCAGCATCTTTATTACCGTCTCCTTGGATAACAATAATATCGTTTACCAGTTCTGCAACTGATTTTTTCATGATATCTAGATTAACTGCATATCTTCCAGTTTCGTTGTTACGACTAAAAGCACCTTTTTCTTTAAGATAATAAAACTCTAACATATTAGCTTTCCCATGTGAACTTGCTACACCAAAGCGCACAGATCTAAAAATTCCTGCAAGAAACGTAACATAATTATCCATTAAGTCTTTTTCAGGAAATTCGCCCATTTCATAAAGTTTTGTTACCATATATAATCCGGCAATATCTGCTTTAGCTTCTTCTAATGGGCTGTAATAACTTTCAAGGGCTTCGCGTACGGTCATAGAACCATCAATCACATATTTTACTCCGAGCCCATGAGCGACTTCGTGAAACATAACGTTTTGAAAAAATCCGTCTTCAAACTTTACGTGTTTTAATTGCTCTTCATCGATAAGTAATTCGGCAATAGGCACTAAAATTTTATCAAATTTAGCTTGCATAGCATTTTTGAGCTGCAATTTCCTAGATCCTTTTGCAGAATGAACTCTTGGGTCGTTTGGTAAATTTATTGCAATATTTTTACTTCCAGCATTACAATCTCCGCCGTAATATATTACATTATACACATTCATATCTCCCGAAGGGGCATCGTCTTCTTTACCAACTTTTTCATGTTTTGCATCAGCATTTTTATATAAATCTGCAATCGGTAAACTCTGCTGTAAAGCAGGTACTAATGCTGTAAATCTTGAAATATTTTCACTCCACACAAGATCTTTAACTAAAATTTGCCCTGAATGAGCCGCTTTAATTCCTTTAAAACCGTCTTCGTAGCTTTCGATTGGACCTACGACAAAATCAATTTTATTGTCTTTCATATCCATCCAAGCAAGGTCGCTAGCAAGATATTCATCAGTACGCAAAGCCATAGCTCTAAATTTAAGGTAAGTTTTAAACCCATCATCTTCGGCAAGTTCGGCAGCCTCTTCCAACAATGTAGCAGCTTTCTCAATTTCTGCGGCATACTCTTCGTGATACCAAACACAAATAAGATTACCTTCTTCGTTTCTTCTTAGCAAAGTGTACCAACTGTTTTTGTTGGGGTCGGAGAAAGCATCAAATTCTTCTTCGGTTATATCTTGTGGATAATAGTTTGCTCCTAGGGGTTTTGCACCAAACTCTTCGATAAATGGCTCATTACCGTTTAATCTATCCCACGGACCATAATTAATTCGTGCATATTGTTTTGCATCTTCGTCTTGAATTCCGTCAAGAAAACTTTGCTTATCTCCTATTGCATCTTTCCAGAAAAGCTGTTCCATAATATCAGCGACTTCGATAAGTTTTTTTAGCATTTCTTTCTGATTAATAGACAGATGACTAAGATCTGCCGTTAATTCAACTTCGGCATAATTGTTTACAAGTTTTTGCATTTCTGTAAGTTCTTGTTTTTCTTTTTCTTGATTTTTGTTTGCACCACCATTACATGCTACAAATAGTACACTAATAATCATTAGTACGAGAATGTTTAAAATTTTTGTTTTCATTTTATCAAAATTTAATTATTATTATCCTAAAAGGTAAGAAATAGCTGCTATACCACCCACTATTGCAAGTATAAGAAGTGCAATTTTCCACCAGCACCAAGGTCTTTCGCCTTGCACTTTACCAGTACGCCCGTTTACAATAAATCTATAAACTTTATTATTAAATCGGTATGCACTAATCCAAATTGGCAGCAAAGTATGTTTAAATTTAATATTTGAGTATGTAGTTCCTAAAGAGGTTATACGCTGATGATCTCCACCTATTTCTGTATTAATAGTCTCTCTTATTTTGGGATCCATTTTGACTTTAGCAACATCAAACCCGTCTTTTAATCCAATTCGATAAGTCTCGGTACGAAAACCAGATAAAAACTTCTCATCAAAAGGAACTAAACTTTCTAAATCCCAAGGACTAAGATTATCAGTTTTATTTTTGGGTAAAGATTTACTAGCTATAACAAGCACATCATCAAAATACAAGTTTAATCGTCCCGACACATTAGTCCAACGAGTTTCGGTTACAGTCCTGGTTTTTGTTTCACCATTATCTGTGTAAGTTTCAGTTGTTGAATAATCATCACCCCGTTGACCTTTATACTTGGAATAGGTATCAGCGTCATACGTCCAATATGGGATATACATTCCTGCAAGCTTTTCGGCTTGAGCTGCAAACTTTTTTAAGCCTGAAGGTGCGAACCACAATTTATTTAACCATTTTTTGAAAGACTCCTGAGCTTCCTTTGCCTTAATTTTAAAAGGCAACAACGATTTTGGCTTAATCTGTTTGCTCGTACTTTCGCTTTTGACGATAAGCTTATTTCCGCAAAAAGGACAATCGCCCGATACCACATTAGGGTCAAGAGTAGTAATTGCACCACAGGCATTACATGCAATTGTCAAAACTTCCTCAATCTCACCACCAACTTCAGCATCTTTTAAAAATTGCTCAAAATCTAATTCATCAATAGATTCATCTCGAATTTCAATTTCATTCTTTGTACCACAATATGGACAAGTCAGAGAAGTTGTACCTGGTTCAAACTCTAGCTTAGCAGCACAATTACTACAAACTATTTCGGCTTGATTGGTTTCGGATAATTTAGGATTAAAATCATTTTCTTCCATGATGCTCAAGAATTTATTTATAACATTATGTAATAATTTGTAAAATTAGAAAATTATTTTTGTACTACAATACAAAAGCATGATATTTTTAAATATTTAGTATTTAGTTGCGGGTTGCGGGTTGCGAGGTTCAGGATTCGGGTTGCGGGGTTTGGATCACAGGATCACAGAATCACAGGATCACAGAATCACAGGATCACAGAATCACAGAATCACAGAATCACAAACCCCCAATTAACAAGTTTGTTCGCATTAAAACATCATATATTGCATTATTTTCTTTTTTAAGAAATTCTTTTGTCAAAACCGAACAGGTAGCACCCTGATTTACAGGCGATTAGTAAGTTATCAACATAATAACATTTAAAATAGTTAAAAAAAAGCTTAAAAAGTTTTGAAATTAAGATAAAATTCACGACTTTTGCAGTCCTAAAATTTAAAGATACTAGAGTTATGGCAAAAATTTGTCAAATTACAGGAAAGACAGCAATGGTTGGGAATAACGTATCTCATTCAAAGCGTAGAACAAAAAGAACATTTGATGTAAACTTGCATACAAAGCGTTTCTTTAATGAAGATACTCAAGAATGGGTAACACTAAAAGTGTCAGCCGCAGGTATTAAAACCATTGCAAAAAAAGGTTTGACCTTGGCTATCAAAGACGCAAGGGAAAAAGGTTACATTAATTAAGATTAGGAGGCAATAAAATGGCTAAGAAAAGTAAAGGAAACCGCGTTCAGGTAATATTAGAATGTACCGAACATAAAGAGTCTGGGATGCCTGGAACATCAAGGTATATTACTATGAAAAACAGAAAAAATACCCCAGACAGAATGGAATTAAAGAAATATAATTCTATATTGAAAAAAGTTACAGTACACAAAGAAATTAAATAATTTGAATCATGGCAAAGAAAGTAGTTGCAACACTTAAAAGAGAAGGCGACCGTAGCGTTGTCAAATGTATCAAAATGATTAAGTCACCCGAAACAGGTGCTTATCAATTTAAAGATACTATCATTGATAAAGAATTAACAAAAGAGTTTTTCGCTAAGAAATAAACTCTGCTTAAAAATATTTATAAGCACCTTACATTTGTTGTGAGGTGCTTTTGTTTTATTTAGTTTTTAACATATCTTTGTAAAAAAAATGCATTATGGCTCTGTTTGGTCTATTTGGAAAAGATAAAAAGGAAAAACTGGATAAAGGTCTTGAAAAAACCCGTACTAATGTTTTTGACAAATTAAATAGAATAGTTTTTGCAAAGTCAAAAGTTGACTCGGAAGTACTTGATGAACTTGAAGAAGTGTTAATTGCTTCGGATGTGGGTGTAGAAACAACTATCCGTATTATCGACAGAATCGAAGAAAGAGTTAAAAGCAACAAATATGTTGGTACAGACGAGCTTAACGAATTACTACGTGATACGATTGCCTCGCTTCTTGAAGAAAACATCACAGAGAAATATGACGAAGGCGAAATTTTAGCAAAACACAAGCCTTATGTTATTATGGTTGTGGGCGTAAATGGAGTAGGTAAAACTACTACAATCGGCAAACTTGCGAATAAATATAAAGCTGCTGGCAAAAAAGTTATTATTGGTGCTGCAGACACTTTTAGAGCTGCTGCAATTGACCAACTACAAATTTGGGCAGACAGAGTAGGTGTTCAGATGGTACGCCAAAATATGGGATCTGATCCCGCATCAGTGGCTTTTGATACTGTGCAAGCTGCAATAAAAGCTGAAGCCGATGTTGTTATTATTGATACAGCAGGAAGGTTACACAATAAAGTAAACCTCATGAATGAGCTGACGAAAATTAAACGAGTAATGCAAAAACTCATCGAAACCGCTCCGCACGAAGTAATGCTCATTATCGATGGCTCTACTGGACAAAACGCCTACGAACAAGCGAAACAATTTACAAAAGCTACAGATGTTACTTCACTAACAGTAACCAAACTCGATGGAACTGCTAAAGGTGGAGTTGTTATTGGAGTCTCCGACCAATTTAAAATCCCTGTTAAATATATCGGAATAGGTGAAGGTATAGATGATTTACAAGTATTTAACCGCAGAGAATTTGTAGATTCGTTGTTTAAAAAAGAATAAAAATAAATATGAATCTCTGCTTGAGTGAAGCAGAAATTACCGTTCTTGATTCTCGATTTTGCACAATACTTGCTAAATACTCCCATCTTCCATTACTCAACAATCAACTTATCAACAAATGTTTTGTTTTTAGTTACTAATTTCACAAAGTAAATTCCTTTAGAAATATCGGATACGTCAATTTGTTCGCCACTATAATTATTTATTGATTTAACAATTCTTCCGTATGCGTCATATATTTGAACTTTTACAGGAAAATCATCAGAACTTATAGAAAATGTTTGAGATGTTGGGTTAGGAAAGAGATTATGTGCTAATTTCTTTTGTATATCATTTGTTCCGACCAAAATATAATAGTCGGGGTCGTTTGTTGCAATATTTGAATACAGTTTTGATGTAGATTTTCCAACATCACAAGGAGCTGATAATACAACTTCTATCTGATAATAAACATAACCAACAGGTGGATTATTATCTGTATATTCAGTTACATCGCTCCCATAACTTTCAATAAGTTCAAGCATATCAGGAGTTGTTCCTCTTAAAATGTTTATTGTAAAGTCATCAACTCCAATATATGGTGTCCAAGATAAATACCATGAGTCGGTTTCTTCTGTCATATTAAGCAAAACTGTTTGATGGAAGTCGCTAAGTTCAGATTCGCAACTGTATATACTTAAATATGAAATTTTGTATCTCGCAGATTGAGTTTGAGGTTCTGAATTTTCATCAATAAAAGTACTCTCATCTTCATAATTTACAAATCCTATAGGGAGATAATCGCTGCCATTGTCTTTATATATTATAAATCTTTCTATTGAATCCGTAACAGGCTTCTCCCACATAATTTTATTTTTATTATTTTCATTTACTGTTACAAGACACATTCCAAGATTAGGAATATTTACTAGATGATTACCAACAAATATTGAAAATTCACATGAGTATGGTCCTAAAGAATAAATGATGTCATGCATTCCAAGTCCACATGTTACAGGATCAAAAAAATTATTAACAATCAATGGATTACTATATTCACCACCTTCTGGTTGAGTGTCAAGAAAAAGCGGAGTACTTGTAATACAAACACTTGTATCCGCAGGGCAAACCAGTTGTTGCGAAACATTAGTATTTATTTCAAAAGTACATAAAGAAGTCCCAGAAAGATCACTATAACCGTCTAAAGCTAACATATACAAGCCAGGATTAAGATTTTCCTCAATCGAAATACTACCTGTTCCATTTTTACATGTAATATATGTAGAATCATTTCCATTAATTGGACTACCGCCAATCCAAGAACAATCTTTACCATTCCATTTATATAATGCCATTTGTAACTCGGTTTCACTTAGAACTATAGGTTCTCCTCCATTTTCGAAACAAAATACATAAGTCGCATCAATTAATACTGGTTGTGGGTCAAAGGAATTAACTACAAAATAATAATAAATTGTATTATCTGATACATTCCAAACACATTGCTCTGGAGCATCAATTGTTCCTTTGGGAGCTAAAATATTACAGCCTCCTTCACTAAGTAAGGCAGGTGTTTCGCAACTGTGTTCTGGTATTTCTGTACGAACAGATGCTGCGATAAAAAACGGAAAGACATTATTATCCATATCCCAAACTCGCAAGTAAATAGTTTCACCTGGTGTTAATCCATCAACAATTTCAAATCTAATTTCGCCATTCATTAATGACTCTCCCTCATTATAAAAACAATCTAACAAACTCAAATTTTCTGGCGATCCTGAATATAATGCCAAGCCTGGTTTATGATTTAATAATTCTGGAGACCAAATTACAGGAGCATTAAAAACATGAAATGCCAATTCGTTAACACCATCTGGAACAGTAATATGATACCACAAATCATTTGTAGTATCATCAAAATTTCCACATGTAGGAAAAGGCAAATCTGTTGATGTTACCGCACCTGTTAAGTCTGTATTGATTATTGCTATTTGCCCACAAGTTGAATATTCTTCAAATTGCATTTCAATAGCATTACTACAATTCTCTTGCGAGAAAAGGTTTAAAACGAAAGTTAGCAAAATGACTAATAAAAAAAGATTTTTCATGATACTAAGATTTTTAGTTATAATAAACAAATATACACAATACCTTATAAAAATGCAAAAAAAAATGCAATTTGCTATAAAATAAACTAAGACACTTTATATACTTTAAACGCAAATTCCTTTTTATAGGAGAATATTTTTGTTGCCGAACGAAGAAAACACAATCACTATAATAATATCTGGACAAATAACTACTTTTGGAGAACACATGATCAACAAGAAATTGATTATATTGAGGATTCAGATGGAAAACTTTCTGCTTATGAAATAAAATGGAATAAAAATCGTAAACCATTTTTAGCAAAAACATTTGACCAGACATATCCTAATAATGAATTTCATATTGTAAATCCAGATAATTTTGAATCATTTATCATGTAATAAAAATATAGAACCCAATCGCAAATTTAACGTTAATTTTGCGATTAGACTCTAATAATCTACGTTATAATTTTAATAATATCTTCAAAAAACTAATTCGTGTCAAGTGTCTGCAATCAATTTCACAAACACAAAATGCAGTTTGTCAAATTCTCAGATTACTTAAATTTCCCAATCAAACCCGTCTTTTTTATCCTTAACAGTAATGCCAATTTTTGTTAATTCATCTCTAATAAGGTCTGAAGTAGCATAATCTTTATTAGTTTTTGCTTGCAAACGTAAATTTAAGACCAAATCTATAACACCACTTAAAATCTCATCATTTGCACTTACACCTTGCTCCTCTTTTTTTAATCCAAGAATATCAAACATAAAAAGATTCATAGTTTCTTTTAAAGATTTTAAATTTTCCTCATCAATTGTTTCGTTGCCAGCTTCTATATTATTAATGACTCTAAGTGCATCAAAAAGATAAGCAATAAGTATTGGAGAATTAAGATCATCATTCATTGCATCATAGCATTTCTGATTAAATTCTGCTGCAATAAAGTTCCCATTAGTTGAGGGTTTAATTTTACCAAGAGTATCAAAAGCCTTCATTAATCTTGCAAGACCTTTTTCGGCAGCCTGTAAAGCCTCATTAGAGAAATCGAGAGTGCTGCGATAATGAGCTTGCAAAATAAAAAATCTAATTGTCATAGGACTATAAGCTTTCTCTAAAACTTTATTAGTACCATTAAACAAATCCTCAAGAGTAATAAAATTACCAAGAGATTTACCCATTTTTTGTCCGTTAATTGTTATCATATTGTTATGCACCCAATATTTAACAGTATTCTCACCTATTGCAATAGTATTTTGAGCTATTTCGCATTCGTGGTGTGGGAAAAGCAAATCCATTCCACCCCCATGAATATCAAATTCATCTCCGAGATATTTATGTCCCATTGCAGAACACTCGGCATGCCAACCAGGAAATCCATCGCTCCACGGCGAAGGCCAACGCATAATATGCTCGGGACTAGCTTTTTTCCATAATGCAAAATCGAAACTATTTTTCTTTTCCGACTGACCATCAAGATCACGTGTGTTACTATAAAGGTCTTCGACTACACGACCCGACAACCTTCCGTAATTATACTTTTGATTATATTTTTCTACATCAAAATAAACAGATCCGTTATTAATGTATGCATAACCTTTATCTAAGATTGTTTTTGTCAGCTCTATTTGTTCGATAATATGTCCCGAAGCTCGTGGCTCTATGCTTGGTTTTTGAACATTTAATTTATCCATTTCGCGATGATAACGATCAGTATAAAACTGCACAATTTCCATTGGTTCCAATTGTTCTAACCGAGCTTTTTTGCCAATTTTATCCTCACCAGAGTCAGCATCATTTTCCAAATGACCAACATCGGTGATATTTCGCACATAACGCACCTTAAAATCTAAATGTTTAAAATATCTAAACAACAGATCAAATGTAATTGCCGGACGAGCATGTCCAAGATGTGCATCTCCATATACGGTAGGACCACAAACATAAAGACCAACAAAAGGCGGATTAATAGGCTTAAACTCTTCTTTTTTTCTGCTCAACGAATTGTAAATTACTAAACTATTGCTCATATTGATAAATTATTATTAAATTATGCTCAAAAATACTACAGATAAACTAATTTTACGAATGTTTTTTATAAAATTGCAAATTAAACTATAAAATATCAAATGAAATCACATAAATTTACAATTATCACACTTGGGATTATTCTTTTAGCGGTATTACCTACATTTAACAGCTGTTCTAATAAAGCCAAACAAATTGAAAATAAACCAAAATACATTTTTCTTTTTATCGGTGATGGTATGGGCTTAAATCATGTAAATATAACCCAAGCCTACTTGCAATCAATAAATGGCGAAATTGGGTATCAAGATTTAACTATGACTAAATTTCCGATGTCAGGAACTTGCTCCACATATAGTAAAAATCGTTTAATTACAGATTCTGGTGCAGCAGGATCGGCAATTGCATGTGGAGAAAAAGCCAATACAGGAGAAATTTCATTTTATGATGATATAGATAAAGGAGAAACAACTCCAATATCTATTGCAAAAATAGCACACAACAATGGTTGTAAAGTTGGAATTATAACAACTGTAAGCATAAATCATGCAACACCAGCAGCTTTTTATGCTATTAATAAATCTCGTTCAAATTATTACGATATTGGTCTGCAGTTACCAGAAAGTGGATTTGAGTTTTTTGCAGGAGGCGGATTAAAATACCCTAAAGACAGAAATAATGATAAAGAAAACCTTTATGACATTTGCATAGATGCTGGTTATAATTACATAAAAGACATTACAGAAATCCCTAAATTCAAAAAATCAAATGATAAAGTTTTGTTCGAGAGTCCAGTTCTCTGGTCTGATGCAGAAATGCCTTATGAAATTGACAGAACAGAACATGACGGATACTCACTGTCGCAAATTGTAAATGCTGGAATTGATTTTTTAGATAATGAAAATGGTTTTTTTATTATGGTCGAAGGTGGTAAAATTGACTGGGCTGCTCACGAAAACGATGCTGCAACAATTATAAACGAAGTTATAGCTTTCGATAATGCAATATTAGAAGCTTATAATTTCTATTTAGAACATCCAGACGAAACACTAATAATTGTTACGTCAGACCACGAAACAGGCGGGATGAGCCTTGGTTTAGGGCAAAATGGATATAAATCGGACTTTTCATTATTGGCAAATCAAAAAATGTCTTCGTATCAGTTCAGCACAATCATAAAAAATTATAAAACATCGAATTCAACCTATAAACTTAGTGAAGTTATTAACCTTGCTAATGCACATTTATTTATTGATGATTTAAGTCTGACAGAATACGAAATGGAGCAAGTAAAAAATGCCTACAGATATTATTTTTTCAACGAAACTAACTTAAACACTATCCAACTAAACAATTTGTATGATAACTATAATCCTGTGGCAACTACATTTATAAGGATTTTACAAAACAGAGCCTCGGTAGGATTTACCAGTTGGACACATACAGCAGCATCTGTTCCAATTTATTCAATTGGTAGTGGTGCCGAAAAATTCTCTGGTAATATTGACAATACAGACATCAGCAAAAGAATTTTAGATATAACAAACTGGCAATTACATTTTTAGTGTTTTCCTATTCCATAACATAGTTTTTTAGTTGTAAATCACATTGTAATTTATTAATTTTGGGCAACATTAAAAAATACAACTATGCAAGATTTAAATTGGTCAAAACTTCCTTTTGCTTATGTAAAGACACATTACAATGTACGCTGTACATTTAAAGATGGCAAATGGGGAGAAATCGAAGTTAGTGATTCGGAACATATTAATATTCATGTCGCAGCTACTGCATTGCACTATGGTCAGGAAGCTTTTGAAGGTATGAAAGCCTATCGAGGTAAAGACAATAAAATTAGATTGTTTAGATGGGACGAAAACGCTCAACGTTTACAACGCTCTGCAAAAGGCATTTTTATGGCACCTGTTGATACTGACTTGTTTTTTAATATGGTAAAAAAAGTTGTAAAACTCAACAAAGATTTTGTACCGCCTCATGGTACAGGTGCAAGTTTGTACATCAGACCATTATTATTTGGTTCTGGCGCCAAAGTAGGAGTATCACCAGCTGATGAATATACTTTTATCATATTTGTTACTCCAGTTGGGCCTTACTTTAAAGAAGGTTTCAATCCTGTAAAAATAGCTGTCGTTAGAGATTCTGATCGTGCAGCACCATTAGGAACAGGAACTCTAAAAGTAGGCGGTAATTATGCTGCTAGTTTATATGGTGGTAACAGAGCTCATGAAGCAGGATACGGAGCTCCAATGTATCTCGATGCAAAAGAGAAAAAATATATTGATGAGATAGGTGCTGCAAACTTCTTTGCCATCAAAGACAAGACTTATATTACACCTAAGTCGCCATCAATTTTACCATCAATCACAAACAAAAGCCTTATAGAACTCGCAGAATCTCTTGGGTATAAAACCGAAAGACGCCCAGTTGCATTTGACGAGTTAAGCTCATTTGAGGAAGTTGGTGCTTGTGGTACGGCAGCGGTTATTTCACCAATCGGCGAAATTAAAGATCTTGATACAGGTAAAACGTACTCTTATTGTAAAGACGGCAAAGCTGGACCAGTTTCAACTAAACTATACGAAACTTTAGTTGGAATACAATACGGCGATATCAAAGACACATTTAACTGGGTTACTATATTAGATATATAGAAAAGGATATCCAACAAAACATAAAAGTCGGGCTTATCAAATTGATATATTTAGATAAGCTCGATTTTTTTATGGAATTATCTATTAAGGTGTCCAATGTTTACTAGTCTTCTGAAAAGGACAAGAGCCACATTTTTTAGGATTTTTAATAATTGATGATAGCCAGTATTTATAACCAACACTAAATGTAAATGTATTTGGTTGATGACCATAAATTACAGACAGGGTAATATCATTTTTATCATTTAAAAACAAAGCATATTCAAGCTCCACCATAAAACCAAGCTTATATTCCCAATCGCCATTCGCACTCCACGAATGGTCAGTAATATATCCAGGAATAGTACCCCATACATCGCGTCCATACAGATTGCCACCAGCACAAATACTAAATGAGTTTCGCCATATTTGAAGTATCCTCTGTTTCACTCCAAGATGAAGAAATATTGCAGGTTTTGATGCTGCATCAGAGAAAAATCCAAACATTCCACGCCAAGCAAATGTGTCGCTACGTAAAAAATTTTCAAATGAGAATATTAAACCTGGCTCAGTAATAAAAATACCATTTGCATCTATTCTATTTTCAAATAAATGGCTATTGGTCTCGGTAAAAGGGTGCATGCCAAGTACAGACAACTTTAATTGTAAAGTAGATTGCGACATCAATAAAGTTGATATCAAAACAAATATACTGGCAAATAATATTTTCATAATTATATTTCTCATAATATGACTTTATTAATAATCATATTTATTAATAAACCATAAAACATCTAAATTTATTTCAAAAATAAGAATTATTTACTGTTTTTAATGAAATCTCACACAAATATTTGTCAAAAATACGTTTCTTACGCAACAAATAAATATATATATTAATTTATTTTGAAGAATTACGCATAATTCGAGTAATATCTTCAGAGTTCATGTAATATTTGTGAATTCGGCGGAGATATTTATCATCTGCAAAGCTTGAATTTGTAATAAATTTATAAAAAATTAGTTTTTCTGAACCCATATTATTAATAATAGTAATTGAATCGGTCTGATATTCAAGTTTGGTTTTATATTTTTTACTCAAAGAATATTTGACACCTGTTGCTGTAATTTGAAAAAAGTTTTTTGTTTTATAATCTATAATATGAGCAAGTTCATGACCGATTAATCCAATTTTAGCAGAATCGGGTAAAACCGAGAAACACAAAGGATTTTTATGATTACAATCTTGCACTTTAATAACATAAGTTCTTTTTTTAGGTTTTTTGAAAATTGTTCGCAATAATGGTTGAGCTTGCCCCTGACATGGGATATTGGTTTTTTTTAAGATTACTTTTGTAGAATCTATATTTTTGAAATTGCTAATTGCGATATAACATAAATCTTTCTCTTGCTTAGTCCACTCTGAGTTTCCAGTGAAAACATAAAATTGAGTTTCTGGTATCTTATGACTAATGCACGAAACAAACAAAAGCAACAATAATAAATTCAATATTTTTTTACAAAATTTTATCATATCTGAACTAAAATTAGCAAACTACTTAGTATTTAATTGATTTTATGCTATACTTTCTTTCTGTAAAGTTCTCTACGACTCCATGCAACAAATCGACAAACCTACTTTTTCTTAATTCGCAACTTTTGTCCTATTCTTAAAGACGAGGGATTTGATATTCCGTTATTTTTCATAATATCATCTGAACTAATTCCAGGATATTTTAATGAGATAGCATATGGGTTATCTCCTGACTTAACTGTGTAATATTCCCAATCGGGATCAAGTTTTTCTTCTTTACCTACTGTTATCGTATTATCAACACCTGCAAGTCTTTGTTTTTCGTCAAATGATAAAGTATTTACATTACTATAAGTGTTATAAAGTGGCTCTTTTACATAAACTTTCAACTTCTGACCGACATTCAAATTGTATGAGTTCATTCCATTCCAAGCCATTATTTCCATAGATTTTACTCCATACCAGGAGGCAATAAGACTAACCGCATCACCCGATTTAACAGTATATTGTATTTCAACTGTACCTTCGGGCTGCTCTGCCGGGATGCTAGGCTCAATATATTCCTTATAAATATCTGCATTTCGGTATCTGTATTTTGCCATCAAACTATCGTTCCACTGTCGAGTATAAAACTCATTGGGCAATCGATTTGAAAACAGATATCTTGAAACATAATATGGAGCATCGTGAAATCTCTCAATAACCAATCCGGCATGGCTAGCCGAATGAATTACGTAAAATGAATCTTCGGTTTTTTCAATAACCATCATAACATGTCCGATAGTATTATTGTAAGCAGCACGTGTTTTAATATAAACAAGATCTCCTGGTTGCAAACTGTCAATAGGAATAATTTCTCCCATTAAGCTAGTTGCACTCGGAACACGTGGCAAAGGCAAATTAAAATGCCTGTGAATATGAAAAACAAAACCACTACAATCAAATCCTGCAGGAGTAATTCCACCATATTTATATTTTAATCCCACAAATGTTTTTCCATAATCGATAATCGAATCAATTAATCGGGTACGAATTTCAGACACAGAATCTAATAAAGCATATTTAATATTGCGTAAAGAATCACTTTGATTTTTACGGATAACTGAGTCGTTATATGCTTGCAAAGTAATCGAATCCATTACCAGCGGAATGCCTAATGTATCAGTAATCGCAATCTCAATTTGAGACACAGAAACTGTATCTTTTTGCGAGAACACAAAGTTTGCAAAAAACACTAAGCTCAGAAATGATAATATTTGAAATGTTTTTCTCAAATCATTAATTTTATTGTTCCATACTGCAAAGATAAAAACATTTCTAAATATTTATTTTTTTATTAAATCGTTTATATCAAATCTTGTCGCAAACAAATATCTTAATTTCCAATAATCATACTCGCTAAAGGAGTTTACTATAACTCCTTTACTTGTTGTTGCATGTATCATTTTAAAATCATCGTCAAAAGCACTAATCACAAGAGCCACATGCCCAATTTCAGAAGAATTAATATTACTACCCTTAAAATAAACTATATCTCCCCTACGTATTTTTTTTCTATCAATTTTAGTACTCATTGCAGCCATATCAGCAGGCATCCTTGGTAGACTTACACCAAATTTTTTATAAACATGTTGCACAAATCCGCTACAATCAAATCCTGCAGGTGTTGTTCCTCCCCATTTATAAGCAGTCCCAAGCAAAGAGTGGGCATAATCTATTACCGCATTAATTAATTCTTGTTCATCTACAAAAGTAAGATCTGCGACAAGCTGGTCTGATTCAATATTTATAACATCTTCAGTCTTATCATCAAGCGAATAAATTACCTCAGTACTGATATAAGCTCTTTTGGTACAAGCAGTAAATAAAACTATAATAAGCAGAGCTATTGCAAGTTTTTTCATCAAGATAAAATTTTATCCAAAATTAAACAATTACATCAGTTCATTTTCATAATAATTTATGAACTTTTAACAACAAGCTGTTAAAAATTTGAAATCAGAAAAATTCTCTTAATTTTGTACCTAATAAGATTTTACAAATAATGAAGTTATTAGAGTTTATAGGTTTCAGAATATTAGTTGCAATATTTTCGATTATTCCTTTTTGGAGTCTATACATATATTCTGATTTTTTATATTTTTTATTTTATTATGTGTTTGGTTACCGCAAAAATGTTGTAATCGCAAATTTAAAAATGAGTTTCCCCGACCAAACAGAGGATGAAATTAATAATATCTGCAAAAAATTCTATAAACATTTGTCAGACATTACCTTGGAGTCGGTAAAAAGCATGAGTATTCGAGAAAAAGCACTAAAAAAGCGTTATGTCATTAAAGGTCAAGAACTTGCGAACAAGTATTTTGCCGAAAACAAATCAATTTTATGTTTAACAAGTCATTATGGGAACTGGGAATATGGTATTTTAGGAACAAACAACTCAATACATCATCAAGCCATAGCATTATATCTACCTTTAACGAACAAATACAGTGAACGCTACGGACTAAAAAGGCGAAAACGTTTTGGCATGAAAATGGTGGCAGTACAGGAAACAAAGAGCATTTTTAATCCTCCTCCAGTCTTACCCGTTGCGATAATAATGGCTGCTGATCAAAGTCCGTCAAATCTTGAAAGGGCAATATGGATAAACTTTTTGGGTATCGAAACGGCTTGTTTACATGGACCAGAAGCTTATGCTAAAAAAACGGGAATGCCTGTAATGTATTTAAAAATATCAAAATTAAAACGGGGATATTACAGCCTTGAGATTGAAGAATTATTAAATAATCCAAAAAAATGCGAACCAAATCAGATTACAAACGTATATTTCAAACGATTAGAGCAAGATATAAACGAACAACCAGAGTATTGGTTGTGGTCACATAGAAGATGGAAACACAAAATAAATAAATAAATAAAATGACAAAAATAAAGACCTTTATTTTTAACGATTTTAGCACAAATTGTTACATATTATATGATGCCTCATACGAGGCAGTTATAATCGATGGAGCAGCAAATTCGCATTCTGAGTTTAAACAAATTAATGATTTTCTTAATGAAAATCATCTAATACCAAAATACATTATAAATACTCATGGACATATTGACCATGTATGTGGGAACTATTATCTTGAATCTCACTTTCGAATTCCAATTTTAATGCATAATGAAGATGATTTTTTTATTGAAAACGCTTTACAACTTGCCAAACAATTTGGATATGCTTTAGAACAACCACCCAAAGCCGACAAATATGTCAAAGACCACGAAATTATAAGATTTGGAGATACTGAATTAGAAGTAATATGCATTCCAGGGCATACACCTGGCAGTATAGCCTTGTATAATGCCGAAGATAATTTTGTTATTACTGGCGATGCTCTATTTCTCGAAAGTATTGGGCGTACAGATTTACCTTTAGGAAACTATGAGCATTTAATGAACAGTATCACTAAAAGACTATTTACTTTACCCGACAAAACCGTTGTATTCCCAGGTCATGGCCCAGATACAACTATAGGTGATGAAAAGAAATATAACCCGTTTTTTAGTTAAGACCTATTTTAAAGTCAGTATTTGAATTAGAATGTTCCGAAAGTAAGGCTCACAAATAAACAACCCAGTTACCAAACATTTTTATTCAATATCTATCAGATTTTTCAAAAAAAAATATTTTTGGCGAAGTTTTTAATTTTAGTAATATTTTTTAAACTAAATTATTATTATGATGATGAAACGAAAATTGATTTTACTTGGAATTGCAATCACTACAACAATTGTTTTTTCTGCATGTGGAGAGAAAGACGAAATGAGTACTGAAGAATCTATTGTGGATGTTGTTATTGATAACGATAAGAATAGATCAGAATTAAACATGTATGATAACGATTTTACGGTTGATGCGAGATTAGTCCCAGATGGATTAGATGGTATGGTTGACATTAAAATTACTTCGAATGCTGATCCAGTTGGATTTACTTTACAAGCAAATTTAGATGATGGTAGTTATGTTGAAGGGAAAATTAAATACTTATATAAAAGGTTTTATAAAAGTTTTCAAGTAGCTCTTTTTACTGATGCCGATAGAGAAGCAATAAAAGTAAATGGTAGCGGAGATATAATTACAATAAACATTGCAGATGGATTAGTAGTTAAAACTATTCCTTTTAATGCAATCACTTGTGTTTCGCATACCTATTGGTCCCAAATGGATGCAAACAATATTTCATCAACATGCTTTATTTACGATTACAATTTCGACGGATCACAAAACCCAAGTATTAAAGTCTGGACAAGTTATGATGATACTAAAGTGGACTATAACTTAGAATGGAACGACCCAACACAATACAATGGCTTACCTGCTTTTAACAACTACAGTATTGGAATAGATTTCATTATAAATTCAGCAACAGGCAATGGTAAAGTTGGTGCAACCGCAAACTGTACTGTTTATATTGAATACAATAATAAGGTTTATGTTTCTACATTCAAAGAATCAACATCTAATATCTTACCAGTACAGTAAAAAAACTTTCCCCACTACTACACGATAAAATCGTGCGGTAGTGGGGTTTCTATATAGTTGTAATAATAATACCAAGTACTTTTTTTGAAAAACCTCATTAAATATGTCAAGTTTTTTACTCCAAACCCACAGGGCAAACTTTTTATTTTAAAAATTATTTCTATATTTGCATTATAACCTTGTTACTACTATTTCTTATAAAGAGGATTTTTACAACTTAAAATATTATTTTAATAGATGGAGATATATAACACATTCTACAAAAACTTAGATTTTAATCTTATGACAAAAATCAAAATTATTACAGTCTCGTTTGTTATTTCACTGTTTCTATATAGTTGCAATAATAACAATAGTATTAGTGGTACATGGAAAATTATTGGGATTGAGCAAATAGATAGCACAATCAATGATAATAATTTTAATTTGGGAGTGATAAGTGTTGCGTTTTCAGAAGATGTGATTTATGAACTAAATGAGAATGGCAATTTTACTTTAACAACAAATCAAGAAGTATATAACAAAGGAACATATACCATCTCAAAAGAAAATAAAACAATAGAATTTATAACGACTGACGGCATTAAGGAAAGTTTGAAATATTCGTTAACAAATGATAAACTTATTCTTGAGGAAATTACAGGAAATGGCAAAATTACATTGCAAAAATAATCCACAATCCTGTGATTCTGTGATTCTGTGATTCATCCAACGAAACCGAATACCGAATACCGACTACCGTTTTTTTTTGTGATTCTGTGATTCAGTGATCCCAACCGCAAACCGCAAACTGAGAACCGCAAACCGAGAACTGCAAACCGAAAACTGTGAACCGCAAACCGAGAACCGAGAACAGTTTTACGGACTTATCGTTAAATCCTCATATTCAACTTCAAATTGTCCGCCAGTGATTGATAATGTTTGGTTCTCATGATCAATATAATTAAAAAAGAATGTTCCTCTGATAATCCTTTCCGAGGCATTATTCTCAATAATTGTAATTGAGCCATTAACAGCCTGGAACTCATAAAAGCCATACTGAAATTTTGCCCATACAGGTCCAGTGGTAGTTATATAATGTACACCTGCATTTATTGTGGGAGACATCCAAATAGTAACACTTTCCCATGCCTCACTTCTATCAACCTCACCAGTAATTATCAGAGCTGTATCATTTCGGAAAGCAGAAATTTCGGTAGCAGTACGTTGTTGGGTTTGATCATTAAAAATAAAAATATTGGTAAAGGTGGATGTGTCGGAAATATTATAATATTTATACGGAACATTAGAAAAAGTACCGTCCGAAATAGTTTTAAATGTACCGTCTGACAGACGATATGCTTTAAAGTTAAAATTGCCACTCATAGTTTTTGTTTCTTCGTTAATAGATGATATTCTAATAAAACCTGAGCCATTGTCACTGTTTTCAGTTGAATAACGTGTCGCATTTGCACTCATATTTGGGATAAACTCAGCATAATGCCCATTAGTTTGACTAATATTATATTCGCCAACTGTAGCAGAATTAACATTTATAATAACAGTTTGTCCATTTGCAGATGACCCATAAACCTTGATACTATAATCTGTTAAAATAGCATGTGGGTCAGAAGTTCGCCAGTTAGAGCTATTAACCAAGCCATACATTACAGGTGTTTGAGCTGGGCCTGTACTACTTCCTCCACAAGCACCCATAAATACCATCCCGATAAACATTGAAATTATGATAAGGAATCTATTTTTCATTTGTATATTTTTTTACAAAACTAATCTAAATACATCAATCGCAAAATTCATTTAAAAGTTAAAAAAACAAAAGTAATAAATCTATCTGTTAAACGTAGTTATTGCCAAAAGGTTGATTGTTTTTATAATTATCTGCAAGATAACTTCTGCAATTACAGTTTCTGCTTAGGGATTGTTAAACATAAATCAATTATTGTAAAGCCAAAAAATGATGCGAATATTGATTTTCAACTAAAAAAAACTATTTTTGCATAATAAATAATTTAAGACAAAATGGGATTACAATGTGGAATAATTGGTATCGCAAACTGTGGCAAAACGACACTTTTTAATTGTATGTCAAATACCAAAGCAGAAACAACAAGTTTTGCTTTTGCAAGCAATAAGTCAAATATTGGTGTGATTAATGTCCCCGATGCTAGGCTATCACAACTCGAAAAATTGCAAACTACTGAAAAATTAGTTGCCGCAACGGTTGATATTGTTGACATTCCAGGGCTTGCAAAAGGTTCGAGTCATGGTGAAGGTATCGGTAATCAGTTTCTTGCAGACATTAGAAATACAGATGCTCTAATACATGTTGTAAGATGCTATGATGATGATAATCTTCCACATATCGAAGGATCCATTAATCCTGTGAGAGATATCGAAACTATTGATCTCGAATTACAAGTAAAAGATTTGGAATCGGTAGAAAAAAAGATTGTTCGCATGGAAAAGCTTATTAAAACTGGCGACAAAGATGCAAAATTAGCTATCGAAGTGTTAAAAGTCTATCGTGAACACTTAGAAAACATGCAAAATGCAAGAACTGCTCCTGTAAAAGAAGATGATAAAAAATATGTTGCAGACCTTTCGCTTCTTACAATGAAACCAGTTATGTTCGTTTGTAATATTGATGAAAACTCAATAAACGCAGGTAATAAATATGTCGAGGCAGTAAAAAAATCTATACAAGAAGAAAACGTAAAAATACTGACAATTGCAGCTGCTCTCGAATCTGAAATTGCCGAACTTGAAACTAACGCAGAAAAATTAGAGTTTTTACAAGACTATGGTTTAACAGAGCCAAGTGTGAATATTCTAATACGTGAGGCTTATGACATGCTTAATCTACATTCATTTTTTACTGTCGGTCCCAAGGAAATAAAAGCATGGACGATAAAAAAAGGGATGACTGCTCCCGAGGCTTCTGGAACAATTCACAGTGATCTCCAGCGTGGATTTATTAGAGCCGAAGTTATGAAATACAACGACTTTATCGAACTAGGTTCAGAAAATGCAGTCAAAAATGCGGGTAAATTTCATGTCGAAGGGAAAAATTATATTGTTGATGACGGTGATATTTTACATATCAGATTTAATGTTTAAGGAATAAAAATATGGCTGTACAGGTATCAATACCAAAAGGAACAAGAGACTTTACAACATCAGAAATGTCAAAACGAAATTATATTTTTGATAATATAAAAACAGTTTTTAAAAAATATGGCTATCAGGCAATCGAAACTCCTGCTATGGAAAATCTTTCGACACTGCTTGGTAAATATGGAGACGAAGGAGATAGATTAATTTTTAAAATCCTTAATTCAGGAAATTATCTAAATAAAATTGACGAAGATAACCTTAATCCCGAGCATATCGCCGAAATAACCAACCTAATTTCAGAAAAAGGATTAAGATATGATCTTACTGTACCTTTTGCAAGATTTATTGTTCAAAACCGTAGTGAAATCACTTTCCCTTTTAAACGCTACCAAATCCAACCAGTTTGGAGAGCCGATAAACCTCAAAAAGGCAGATATCGTGAATTTTTTCAGTGCGATGTTGATGTAATTGGCTCTAATTCACTGTTTAACGAATTTGAATTAATACAAATTATTGACGAAATATTTGAAATTCTTAATCTAAAAGTTACAGTAAAAATCAACAATCGAAAAATATTAGCAGGAATTGCCGAAACAATTGGTGAATCTGATAAGTTTATTCCAATTACCGTTGCTATCGACAAATTTGAAAAAATCGGACTTAAAAAAGTAAATGAGGAACTTCAAAAAAACGGCCTTTCTCAAGATGCTATTAATAAACTTCAGCCAGTTTTAAATGTAAAAAGAAATACCACAGAAAGCATTGAGTTTCTTTCGGAAATGCTCAAAACATCCGAAACAGGTCTTGCTGGATTAGAAGAAATAAAAACAATTTTTGATTACTTGGAATATTTTAAACCAAAATCAAATGTTGAGTTGGATTTAAGTCTTGCCAGAGGTCTAAACTATTATACAGGAGCAATTTTTGAAGTGATTTCAGATGAAGTTGAATTAGGAAGCATCTGTGGTGGTGGACGTTACGATGATCTAACTTCAATATTTGGGATGAAAGATATTTCGGGAGTTGGCATCTCATTTGGTGCAGACAGAATATATGATGTTCTTAACCAGCTAAACAAATTTCCTAACGAAACCGAAAAAAGCTCTGATGTGTTTTTTATTAATTTTGGAAAAGCTGAAGAACTTAAATGTATCGAAATCGCCAATGAACTTAGAAAATCTGGTTATAGTTGCGAAATCTATCCTCAAAAAGCAAAAATTGACAGACAATTCAAATACGCTAACAATAAAAATATTCCGTTTGTTATTGTAATTGGTGCTCAAGAATTAGAAAACAATACTCTAACTATCAAAGATATGAGTAGTGGAGATCAGATAAGTATTAAAAATTCTGAGCTGATAGATTATTTAGAAAAGGTGCAATTGTAAAGTTTGTAATAATGTAGGTTTTGTCAATAGTGCTGCCTTGTTTCGCTCCATATAACACCTTGTTATTCGCCAAGTAAACTTATAACTTCTTGCCTCAATTTGCTCAAGTCCTTAGATACTATAGCTCACTCGGATTTATTTGCAATCCGAGTGCTGCTATAATCCGAGTGTTGCGGCTACTGTAATCCTAATGTTTTTCAACTTTCCATCATTCGCTTTTGAAGAATAATCAATTTTGTGGTTTTGAGGTCTTTACTGACGTTTTTATTTAGCTCACAAATACAGTGTTTTTGGCTCAATTGCGTGCTATTTTGAGCTGAATGTTTGTTTTAAATGAGCCATAAACGCTTATAACTACAATAAAACTGTTATTACATAGCCAAACTCAATTGTATATATGCGGTTTATATCCATTTTTTATAAAGGTATATTTATTTATTTTTTATTTCATTCATTGCTTTCAATAAACCAACTTTCCAATCTCTTATGTAATTATCCTTTTCGTAATTACTGTTTTTACTCGTCAAATCCATAAAATAATTTACTAACCCATCCCATTCATCAAGTTGACCTTTGTCGTGCAAATTCCAACCAATTTCTTCTATTGTCCAATTTGACTTCGCTGAATTACGAACCATAGAAGTCGTTATCCAATTACTCTCATTGTCCTGTCCTCCTCTTACAATTGGAATTAAATAGTCAATTGTTGGACATAAATCCCAATAAATCATGTGAGTTTCTGAAATTTTCCAATTTCTGTGATATTTAAAAATATCTGGAAACTCAATTGTCAGAATCTTAATCAATCCAGGAAAAAGTAATTTGTTACCTGAATATCTGTCAATGAATCCATCATTTAGAACGACGAAATTGATTAAAGTAAGAAGGTTCGGTGTTTTCCCCTTCGCATATGATAAGAATGGAAGGTTTCTCTTCAAATAGAGGAGCTCGTCTTTCAAAAGTTGGTTCAGATCTTCTTTTTGCTTTTAGACCTTCTCGATGTCTTTACTTTTCTGCTATCTGTTCAGCCTTTTTATTTTTCATTTTCATGTTGCGACAGAATATTATTTAAATTATTAAAGTGACCTAAAAAAGGTACTGCACCATATTTGCCTCTAACATAATTGTCTTCAAAAGATTCAGTTTTTCTAACTTCATTTGATTTGAAATCAGCTAAAGAATACCATTTTGCTTCCCCATATTTATTCTTGTCTGTAAACCAAATTTGATCTCGTCTAAAAAGGCCTGAGTTTAATAAATTAGTATCATGAGTATTAAAGATTAATTGAGCATTTTTCTTATTAAGTTCCTTAGAGTTGAATAATGAAACAATTTTGCAAACAAGGTTTGGGTGTAATTTTGAATCAAGTTCATCAACAACAAGAGTATAACCATTTTCAATAACATCTAAAATTGGTCCAGTGAGGGCGAAAAACTTTCTAGTGCCTGAAGATTCATTATCTTCTAATGTAAAGATAGAATCCCCTACTAGTTTTTTGTTAGAATCATACTTCTTATGGCTAGTTAATACGTCGAAGACGAATTCTTTTTTTTCTTCTCTCATTTCTTTGACTATTTTTTCTCTGATTTCTTTTGGTATATCAGCTGGTAACTTGTCTATATCCAATTTTAATAGTTTAATATCCTCAATTCCAAGGTCAGCAGCTTTTAATAAATCTAGTATTTTTGCTTTATGGATTAGATCTTCAGTCTTACCTATTGTATAACCAGCGTAGCCAAACTCATCCAGCCCAGACAGTGTTCTAAATCTTTTAAACCAATCAATTACTGAAATGGCTGCTTTTTCGTTAAATTGAGCTGCTACTGAAATAAGAAGTGCATTGTCTCTAACAAGTCCAGCTTTGATAACTGTTTTTCCTTTAGAAAAGCCCCTCTCGTGGGTTTCAAATTTGTCATATTCTCTATAAAACAATTCAACTTCTTTTGTTTTTTGTTTGTAAAACAGCCATTCTGAAACAATCTTTTCTTCTGTTACCTCAAAACCATAGCGATATAACACATTTTTGTAAAGAAAAATTACTTCAAATTCAGAAGGTTTATTCTCTGTTTCAGTGCTTAATCTGTACGGTTCAATGTTTATACTATCCCCTTTTTGACTTTCTTTGGAACTTTCTGCTACGAAGTGTTTCATGAATGTGAATGCTTCAATGAGTTTGCTTTTTCCACTTGCATTGGCATCATATATCACAGCACTTTTTAGGATTCGTATATCAAATGCCTCATCATACATAATGTTATCAATTTCTCTAGTATCTTTATCATAATTAGAAGCAATCATACTTAGAGTAACATTTTCTTTAAACGCTCTAAAGTTTTTAATCGAAAATTGCAGAAGCATAGCAATAATGTTGATTATTGTGCATTTTACGCTTGCCGCCAACTCGTTTATAACAACATCAAAACCCTTCTTACATATCCAAACTCAATTGTATATGCGGTTTACATCCATTTTATTCTAAAATTTTTCAAACAATTTCTTAACCTCCGCTTTTTCAATTTCGATAATTGTAAATATGCCTAAAACTGTACCAAACGGCGTATTAAAACATTCTAATACCGATATAACTAAGCAGAACATACGATTCTTTTTTTGTGAAAGAAATTTGCCTGCTAAAATACTCATTATGCCCAATGTCACAACTACAGCGAAACCAAACAATCCCAAGATTAGAAATATTCCGCCCACAATTTGCATACTCCCGTCACTGTCATATATTCCGCCAGCAATCATTCCTGCTCCCATCAACACATAAATCAAGACAAATAAAGACGATAATAATTTAAACCCTCCCATAATATAATGCAATACTGCAAGTGTTTCGAGGTTATTTTTCACAGCATAAGCTGCAACTGTTTGAGGATTTCCAAAACCTCTATCCTGTGTTTGATTTTGATAAGTCTCATTATTTTGAGTTTGTTGAAAACCACGTGATGAATCGTATTGCTCTTGCTGAGAGTAGTTTTGTTCTGCATTCTCAGGATTTACATTTTGATACTGAGATTCAGTATTATTAGTAAAAGGATTATTTTGTGGGTTTTCATTTGTTTCAAACCCTCTATCAGGAGAATTTAGATTTACATTGTATGCCGAATATGTCTCATTAGTAATGGTTTGCGAGATGTTTTGCGGCTCTGGTTTTACTTTATATTTTGATGATTTTTTTAATCTGCCAAATGCATAAATATACATAAGTATTAAAAATCCAATAAATGCAATAACCATCCACGTTACACCAGACATAATCAAAAAGTCGTAAATTCCGTGCATCAACCATGGGACAACAAATGCAAGAATTAAATAAAGTGCTTTTGGACTATCAAATTTTGCACGTCCAAGATAATATCCCATACTAATACCAAATATTGCATGAGCAGGAACGGCAGTAATCATTCTGAGGAGTCCAGTTGAAAATCCGTAACCAGTAACATATAAAATATTTTCTACTACTGCAAAACCCATAGAAACGGTTACAGCATAGACAATTCCATCGAATCGTTCATCAAAAGACTTTGCCGACCAAACAATAAGGAATGTAAAAAATAATTTCCAAAACTCCTCAATAAAAGCTGCCTGCACAAAAGCTGTATATGCTACCTGATAAAGTCCATCAAATTTTTCAAGAAAATAATCTGACAAATATCCTGTTCCCAATACTGGCAAGACAGAAAACATCCCTGCAACAAATAAAAGAAAAAGTAACCAAAACGGTTCTTTATTGTATTTATCTCGATAATAAATATAAGCCAAAATAACTACAACCGGTGCTACTGCGAGTTGAACATATATCATAGTTGTGCAATTTAATTAAACCTCATAGAATCTACTGGACTGATTTTTGATATTATTTTAGATGGGAAAACCATTATTATAATAGTGCTTAACATTGTCCCAACATTTAAAATAATGATATGCCAAATATTAAGATTTATAGGTACTTGTGAAACATAATATGATTCTGGATCTAAAGTAATAAGCCCCGTAAACATCTGAATAAGGCACAATCCAATTCCAATAATATTACCAAATAACAATCCGCGACTAATTAAGAAACCAGCAAAATAAATAAAAACTTTTTCAATTTGAATATTGCGTGCTCCCATGCTCTTCATAACTCCAATCATGTTTACACGCTCCAAAATTATCACTAATAATCCCGATACCATATTAAATCCTGCAACCGCCAACATTAAGAATAGAATTATCCAAACATTAATGTCTAACAACGAAAGCCAATCAAAAATACCAGGATACTCGTCCTTGATACTACGAACCTTCAGAACATTTCCATCGGGACTAAAGTCATAACCAACCAATCTGTTTACTTTAATTTCATAGTCGATGAGATTAGAAAAATCATCAACTTGTATTTCGAAACCTGTTATTTGATCATCTTCCCAGTTATTGAGTTTGCGTAAGTGTTTAATATCAACAATCACAAAAAGTTTATCAAGGTCGGCAAGTTGAGTGTTATATATTCCGCAGACAGTAAACTTCCTCATTCGTGGAGGATTCTGAATAAAATAAGCACCTAAATCATCGCCTAACTTAACTTTTAGAGCTTTTGCAATAAATTCTGAGACAACAATATTGCCCGATTTAATCGAATCATCAATGCTCAAAGTATCGCCCTCAACAAGATATTGCTTAAAGAAACTCCAATCGTAATCAGTATCAACTCCCTTAAAAACAGCACCGTGCAGATACTCATCAGTTTTAATAATGCCCGCTTTTACAATAAATTTATTAATAGAGCGTATTCCGTCAAGTTGAGTTATATCTCTAAGCCAAGTCTGGTTTTGTGTAATTGGCAATGTTTCGTAAGATGAATTATTATCAAAATTTACAATTTGCAAATGTGCTCCAAACCCAATAACTTTTTCGGAAACCTCATTTTTAAAACCAGTTACAATAGCCACCGAAAGAATCATCACAGCCAGACCGATAGCAATACCACCAATGGCAACAGTAACAATTGGGCGGCTAAAACTGCCCTTCGAATGTCGCTTGCTAACCAAACGCTTTGCTATGAATAGTTCGAGATTCAATTTTGTTTTTTTTGTAAAAATAATAAAATTCTTAGATCATAAATAATATTATGGTGAATAAAAGAAAAAAACCTGCTATTTCGGGGGGCGACTTGCCTCCTGCGAATGCATCCGCGGTGCTAATTCGGGGGGCGACTTGCCTCCCGCAAATGCTAATTCGGGGTGCGACTCGCCTCCCGCAAATGCATCCAAGTCGCTCCCTGAATTAGCATCAAATGCAAATATCCAGATATTCGCTTGCAACTAATTTGTTTACAAGTGTATTATCCCTTAATCCAGCATAATCCCGAGCCGAAGAAAACTCCCAATCAGTAATTGTTTTTACAAGTCCAGCTTTTACAGGATTTTGATGTATGTAATTAAAACAAACCTGAGGATACTGTTCAAAATACGGACTATTGGAAAACATAGTACCATATTCTGTATCATAAAATGAAGGACTTAAACCCTCAGGACAATTGACGCATAATGCTTTTGTTGCTTTTCGAAACAATGATCCAGTGAAGTTTTCCTGTTTATTTATTGCACGAGTGTAGGATGCTAACATTATGCCGATATTTTTGTTGAGATCTTTTACTGTTACTACTGCTAATTCGGGGGGCGACTTGCCTCCCGCAAATGCTAATTCGGGGTGCGACTCGCCTCCCGCAAATGCATCCAAGTCGCTCCCCGAATTAGCGAATGGTTCGGCATAAGACACCATGCCAGTATATCAGCGTATGGACAAATATGAGTTTCTATCTTTTTAAGAAAAAACAAATAGTTTTCCCTGCAAAAAAATATCTTACGGCGATTATTCCCCTGATTATAAATATGATAGATATAGTTTTCTTCGAACTTCATGGTTTTTTCAAAACTCTCCAATATTTAAAGTTTTTTCCAAATATTTTTTTCTCTCTTATTTAAGATTAAATCTTGTTTTTTTGTAAAAATAATAAAATTCTTAGACCATAAATGATATTATGCTTAATAATAGTAATAGTAAAAAACCTGCTAATTCGAGGTGCGACTCGCACCCTGCGAATGCATCCGCAGTGCTAATTCGGGGGGGCGACTCGCCTCCCGCAAATGCTAATTCGGGGGGGCGACTCGCCTCCCGCAAATGCTAATTCAGGGTGCGACTCGCCTCCCGCAAATGCTAATTCGGGGGGGCGACTCGCCTCCCGCAAATGCTAATTCGGGGTGCGACTCGCCTCCCGCAAATGCATCCAAGTCGCTCCCCGAATTAGCATCAGTCGTCCGTTGAATTAACCACACTAACCCAACTATTTATAAACTCTTTAACAACTATATCGAATTATTTGATAGAGTTTATACATAAATTTATATTTTTGTAATATTAAAAAAATAGCAAATGGAAAAAATAGAAAGACTTGAACAGATCGCTTCTCAAGTTAGACGCGATTTACTTAGAATGATACATGCAAAGCAATCGGGGCATCCTGGTGGATCACTTGGTGTTACAGATTTGTTAGTTAGCTTGTATTTTGAGATAATGGAGCATTCGCCCAAAGACTTTGATATGGACGGTAAAAATCAGGACTTGTTTTTCCTATCTATCGGACATGTATCGGCGGCGTGGTATTCGGTGCTAGCACGTAGTGGATACTTTCCAGTTAAAGAATTAGCAAGTTTTAGAGCAATAGACTCACGATTACAAGGACACCCAGCTACTGCCGAAAACTTAGAGGGAATCAGAATTGCATCAGGCTCACTTGGGCAAGGATTATCGGCTGCATCTGGTGCCGCATTGGCAAAAAAATTAAATAATGACGATAAAACTGTTTATTGCCTTATGGGAGACGGCGAAATCCAAGAAGGACAGGTTTGGGAAGCAGCTCTTTTTGCAAATGCAAGAAAAATTGATAACTTAATCGCTTTTATTGATCTTAACGGACAACAAATTGACGGCACAACTTTTGACGTGTTGGGAATGCACGCAGTTTGTGATAAATGGAAATCTTTTGGATGGGAAGTAATGGAATGTAACGGAAACATTATAGCAGATATTCTTGATACCATTAGCCGAGCTAAAGCAAAAACAGGAAATAAAAAACCCATTCTTATCGTTATGAAAACAGAAATGGGAAATGGTGTTGACTTTATGATGGGTAGCTACAAATGGCACGGGATTCCACCAAGTGATGAACAATTAAAAAACGCTCTTTCGCAACTTGAAGAAACATTGGGCGATTATTAAAATAATATATCTTGAAAAAAACAATATCAATACTTGTAATTCTAACAACTTGCTTAATTGCAAATGCTCAAATAAAAAACTTTGAGGAGCCACAAAAACCTCTTACTCGAATACTTTTTATTTTTGACGCATCAACAAGCATGATGGAAAGATGGGAAGGAGACCAAAAATTTAATAAAGCAAAAGAACTAATGTTCGAACTCTTAGATTCACTTGAAATGATTCAAGGTCAAGAAAACATGGAACTTGCTTTAAGAGTTTATGGTCATCAAAGTCCAGTACCCCCACCCGATTGTCTTGATTCAAAATTAGAAGTCGCTTTTGGAGAAAACACTATCGGACTAATGCGAGATAAGCTAAACTCAATTGTTCCAAAAGGTACAACTCCAATAGCTTATTCGTTAGGACAATCCGAAGCCGATTTTCCACCATGTAACGATTGCCGCAATATCATAATTTTAATAACTGACGGAATTGAAATGTGCCACGGCGACCCCTGCGAAGTTAGTCTCGCACTTCAAAAAAAGGGAGTAGTGCTAAAACCATACATAATTGGCGTTGATATTAAAGTAGAACTAACTGATGTGCTGGACTGCATGGGAAATTATTTTAATGCTGGAAACGCACAAGAATTTAAACAAGCAATTAATACTATTGTTGCACAAGTTACAAATCTGACAAGCGTTACAGTTAATCTGCTCGACACAAATGGAAAACCATTAGAAACAAATGCAGTAATGTCGTTTCACGATAATTTATCGGGAGATATCCGCTACACATATATGCACACAATGAATACGGAAGGCAAATCCGACACAGTTTATCTTGATTTATTATCTATTTACGACCTAAAAGTTCATACTATCCCTGCAAGATATAAAGACAGTATCAGATTAAAAGAAGGAGAGCATAATGTTATTAATGTGCCTGCACCTCAAGGAGTACTTTTTGTGGATATTTTGGGAGATACTACTATTAATTCACAAATAAAGTGCATAGTTCGTAATGCTGGCATTCCCGAAACTCTTTATATTTTAGATGCCGATAAACGTCAAAAACTAATTACAGGGCTTTATAATATCGAAGTTTTAACAATGCCACGTCTGTATTTTGATGCAGTAGATATCGAACAAAACGGATATAATCATATTATTATAGCAGAGCCAGGCGAAGTTATCATCAACTTTAAATCCCCTTCGTACGGAACATTATTACATGAGCATGGAGATATTTTGACAAATCTTTACGACTTTAAACCTGGGCAAACTCACTATAAATTTAGACTACAACCTGGTTATTACAGAATCGTTTACAGAGAAAAACATAAACACAAGTCAATTAATACTGGCGAATCAAAATTCAGAGTAAAATCTGGCGACTTTATTATCGAAAATCTTTAAAAAATCATTAAAAATTATAAACAAATGAAATACACTTATACCGAAAAAAAAGACACACGCTCAGGTTTTGGAGCAGGGCTGTACGAAGCAGCTAAAAAAAACAAAGACATTGTTGCTTTATGTGCCGATCTTACAGGGTCTTTAAAAATGAATGCTTTTGAAAAAGAGTTTCCCGAAAGGTTTTTTCAGGCAGGTATAGCCGAGGCAAATATGATTGGAACTGCCGCAGGTTTAACAATAGGTGGAAAAATTCCTTTTGCAGGGACTTTCGCTGTTTTTGCAACTGGTAGAGTATATGATCAAGTACGTCAAAGTGTTGCTTACTCAAACAAAAATGTTAAAATATGTGCTTCTCATGCTGGGCTAACTCTCGGCGAAGACGGAGCTACACATCAAATATTAGAAGATATAGGTTTGATGAAAATGTTGCCAAATATGACAGTTATCTGCACCTGTGATTATAATCAAACCAAAGCTGCAACAATGGCAATTGCTGAGCATAACGGACCAGTTTACCTCCGTTTCGGAAGACCAGCTGTTCCAAACTTTACAGATCCAAATCAAAAATTCGAAATTGGCAAAGCAGAACAGTTGTATGAAGGTAATGATATTACTATTCTTGCCACTGGACATCTGGTTTGGAAAGCAATCGAAGCCTGCGAAATTTTAGCAAAAAAAGGTATCAAAGCAGATTTATATAATATCCATACAATTAAACCTTTTGATGCCCAAGCTGTCTTAAAGTCTGTGAATAAAACTAAAGCTATGGTAACTGCCGAAGAACACATGCTTAACGGCGGTCTTTTTGACACCGCAGCACAATGTGTGGCTCTAAACTCTCCTGTACCAATGGAAGCTGTTGCAGTTATGGACACATTTGGCGAAAGTGGAAAACCTGATGAACTAATGGATAAATACGGACTTACAACCGAAAATATTGTAAAAGCTGCCGAAAAAGCTATCAGTAGAAAATAATAAAAATGAGAAAAAACGACGATAAAGTAATAATCGAAAAACTTCGTAATCTGGAAACAAGGAACGAAGCGTTTAACGATATCGTCAACAAATACAGTCAACAGCTATATTATCATATTCGTAGAATGGTAATCGACCACGAAGACGCAAACGATCTTGTACAAGACAGTTTTGTTAAAGCATATACAAATCTCGATAAGTTTCGTTTTGATGCGTCTATTTACACTTGGCTATATCGCATTGCAACAAATACTTGCCTTAATTTTCTCGACCGTCAAAAACGAATGTCCACTTTTTCGGCATTAAGCTACGAAGATACTCTTGCCGATAAAATTGAAGCTCACTCCTATTTTGATGGAGACGAATTACAAAAAACATTGCAAAAAGCAATACTTAAATTACCAACTAAACAAAGATTAGTTTTCAATATGAAATATTATGATGACTTAAAGTACAGCGAAATATCAGAAATTTTAAAGACATCGGAGGGAGGATTAAAAGCATCATATCATCACGCAGTAAAAAAAATTGAAAAATATATAAATGAAGATTAAACCTTTTAACAATTATATTGTCATACAATAGATTGATTATGAAAAACTTAAACGACATAAAAAAAGAAAATAATTTTAAAACGCCTGCTGGCTATTTTGATACATTGAACAACGAAATAAAAGAAAAAATCGAAAACGATGTTCAACAAAAAAACAGCTCGCTTTTTCAAATTTTTAAGCCATATATCTATATGGCTGCCTCTTTAGTTTTATTAGCAACAGGAATTAAATTCGGTTTGCATACTTTCGTAGATCCAAAACCAATAATAGGTGGCTCTAATATCGAAAATATTGCAAATGTCGAAAATAGCGATTTATTGTATGAACTATATGCTGACGATATGGTATTTTACGAATATCTTAACGATACAGAAGAATTATATGCCGCCAGCAACATAAAAGACGAAGAAATTGAAGAATATTTAAGCCAATATTATATTGAATATGAGTTACTTTACGAATAAATAAAAAATTATGAAAAATATTAAACTAATAACACTGACAATAATTCTAAGTAGCATCAGCCTTATAGGGTTTTCACAAGGCAAAGGATATCAACAAAGATTTATAGATGACGAAAAAATTCAAGCTGAAAAAGTTGCCTTTATTACAGAAAAAGTTAACCTAACTGTTGATGAAGCTCAACAATTTTGGCCCGTTTATAACGAGTTTAATGAGAAAACAAGCACTCTATTTGACGAAGAAAGATCAATTCATCGAGACATAAGAGCAAATTGCGAAATAATTAGCGAAAAAGATCTAACAACAAAACTTGATAGAATGGTGGAAATAAATCAAGAAAAAGCAATACTTGAAAATGAATATCACCAAAAATATAAAAAAATAATACCAATACAAAAGGTAGCAAAACTATATCAAGCTGATAAAGATTTTAGAAAACACCTACTACATAAATACAAAGGACCAAGGGGACAGTAATCGGTAGTCAGTTGGAGGGTAATCGGTAATCGGTAAATTTGCCACCAAATAAACTACAAAATCACAGTATTAACAATAAAATCCTTTTTAAAAAACCAATTATATAATATGTTGATAATATGAAGACACTAATTATTTTTAATTGCGAACCTTACGATAACACTGACATTACGTGGAATGGATTAAGATTAGCAGAAACACTTAAAAAAAGTGGGCAAGAAGTTAGAATTTTTCTGATGAACGATTCTGTTGATATGGCTCGAGATGCTTGTAAAGCACCACAAAATTACGACCAAGATTTATCGCAAATGCTAAAAGGCTTAATCGCAAACGGAGTACCTGTTAAAGTCTGCGGCACTTGTATGGCACGCTGCGGGATATATAAAAACCACCCGTATTTTGAAGGAGCTAAAAAATCCACAATGGGAGAATTAGCAGATTGGGTAGTTGATAGTGATAAAGTTTTAACATTTTAAACCCAAGCTATTTCTGCTCATTTGTTTTTTGAAAGACTATCATTATTGCCCGAAAAAAATCAAACTTTACTATAGTGTGATGAGGAATTAAGAGGATTAAGGGCTTCTTTAGGGAAAATATGTTTATTAAATTAATGATTAGTTTTTTTGACTTGTGGTTTTCGGCAATTCGGGAATACAGTAAAATTGGCTAACTGTTATCGGTTTCACGGTTCAAGCGAGTAAACCCAAAAACCATATTAACATTTTTAATAACACACTTATTTCTGACAATACGTTACTTTCAGAACAAATAAAAGTACATTCAGCATTTTATATTCATCAATTAATATATTTTCTTAATTTTGCTAAATAAATTTCGATTATGGATATTAAATTAGTTAAATACGATTGCAAACACTTTAAAGGTGCAATACCTTGCAAACCCAATAAAACTCATGGAGTAGATTGCGAAAATTGTTCTTACTATCAAAGAATAAGCAAACGCATTTTAATCATCAAGTTGGGAGCTATGGGCGATGTTATTCGCACAACTCCTTTAGTGATTAAGTACAAACAACTATATCCCGATTGCCATATAAGTTGGTTGACACTTTCGCCTGATGTATTGCCAAAAGAAGATATTGATTGTATTTATAAATGGAATGAAACTTCACTTTATATTTTGCGAAACAAAAAATTTGATATTACAATTAATCTTGACAAAGAAGAAGAAGCTTGTATGTTGTTAGCCGAGGTTGACTCCACTGAAAAGTTTGGTTTTATTTGGAATAACAATCATATTGACGCAGCCACAAAAGCCGCTGAGCACAAACTGATTACTGGATATTTTGACCATCATTCACAAGCAAATACACAACATTATTTAGATGAGATTTTTCAGATTTGTCATCTAAAATTCAATGATGAGCCATATTTATTAAACTACAATCAGAAGCTTTCAGAATTATGGAAAGAAAAAATGCTCAAACAATCGTCAGGCAAACTAATTATTGGATTAAATACAGGCTGCGGTAATAGGTGGCTTACTCGTTTATGGTCCGATGAAATGTGGATCGAGCTTATCAATCTACTTCTGAAAGCAGGTTTTTTTCCTGTAATACTTGGCGGTCCGCAAGAAGACGAAAAGAACACTATGCTTGCAAATAAAACAGGAGCTTGGTATCCAGGCACATATTCATTAGAAGAGTTTTTTGCAATTACATCTGCTTTAGATATTATTGTTACGCAAGTCTCCATGATGATGCATATTGCAACTGCATTACAGAAAAAGATTGTTTTAATGAATAATATTTTTAATAAACATGAGTTTTATCTTTATAACAGAGGTGTAATAGTGGAGCCAGAAAATGGATGCGATTGTTTTTATGGAAACTCATGCAAAAGAGAAACATCATGTATGTATGATTTAAAACCAACAACTGTTTTTGACGAAGTTTTAAAACTTAGCAAAGTCTAATGAAAATATCATATTTATCAACATTTTACCCTTTTCGAGGCGGAATTGCACAATTTAATGCGTCTGTAATGCGAGAATTGCAAAATTTAGGACACGAAGTAAAAGCATTTACTTTTACAACTCAATATCCCAAAATGTTATTCCCAGGCGAAACTCAAATGGTAAAAGAAGACGATATCGTTGATATTATTAATTCTACAAGAGTGCTTAACTCAGCTTTTCCATTAAACTGGCCTTATGCAGCATCAAAAGTCAAAAAATCTTCACCCGACATCTTAATAATGAAATACTGGATGTCGTATTTTGGTCCTTCCTTAGGTTATGTCGCTGGGAAAATGCAAAAAAACACTAAAGTTATCACTATTTTAGATAATGTAATCCCACACGAAAAAAAGTTTTTTGACAAAGCATTTACAAAATATTTTATAAAACGCAATGACGGGTTTATAGCAATGTCAGAGAAAGTCAAAAACGATTTGCTTTTTTATCTCCCAAATGCAAAAGTTAAGCTTCTACCTCATCCGCTTTACGACCATTTTGGTCCTATAGTAGATAAAAAAACTGCACAACAGAAATTAGGACTTGATACAACAAAAAAAACAATCTTATTTTTTGGATTTATCCGTGATTACAAAGGTTTAGATTTACTAATTGAAGCTTTTTCAGACCTCGACAAGTCATATCAATTAGTAATTGCCGGCGAAGTTTATGGTAATTTTGATAAATATAATGTTTTGATAAATAATAATTCAAATCAAGAGAACATACATAAGCATGTAAAATATATTTCAGACAAAGAAGTAAGCTTATATTTTGGTGCCTCTGATGTTTGCATATTACCTTATAAAAATGCAACTCAAAGCGGAATAACTGGGATTTCATATCATTTTGAGACTCCAATGATTGCAACCGATGTAGGAGGACTATCAGAAATCATTCAAGATAACAAAACAGGACTAATTGTACCAAAACCTGAAGTAGAACTAATCAAAAATGGCATTCAAGATTATTTCGAAACTTGCTCTCAATCAACATTTATCGAAAACATTCGTGAATTAAAAAAAGAATTAAGCTGGACAAATTTTGTAAGCGAATTAATGGAATTTGCAAAACAATTATAAGGATATTCATATATTTATTTATTGTGCGACACCAATTTAGTGTCTGCAAGAAACGAGTTTTCGAGTTAAGCACAGTTAAAACTCCATATTTTTAAGTCTTTGATAATTCCGACAAGCTCACTTCGGCAGGCTTACTTCGACACTTCGGCGTTGCTCACTTCGGCAGGCTCAGTGCATCGCAGTGCTTGCAAGCTCACTTCGGCAGGCTCAGTGCATCGCAGCACATCGCATCACAAGTAAGAAAACGGCGAAGCCTGTCGAACTAAAGTTTATTACTTCCTTTGGTCGTGAGGGCTTCGCCGTTGTTTGACAATAATTATTCAAGTTTTATTGCTTCATATTCCGCTCATTTAAACTTTTAAAACAAGAAAGTTATGAAAAATAGATTTTTTATTTCATAACACTGCTTTCTATATTTGTATTTGCAAACTGCAAACAATTTTTTGGTAAAAAATAGACCATTCATGGCTCATTTCAGTAAAAAACATATATATTTGGAATCTCTATTTAAAACATATAACAAATTAAAACTATGAAAACAAACATTTATCTATTTATTATTATTGCAGTATTTTTATCCTGCAAAGGAGGAAATCAAAAAAACAACAGCACCGAAACTTTGGGCTCAGTGGAACAAGAAAATGAGATTGGAGAAGAAACAAATGACGCAAAAGCTGTGAACATTAAAGATCTATTTCTGCTTCTACCCAATGATGCATTTCCAATCGAAGAAATCAGCACAGACAATCGTAAGCTGCTACTCAACAATATTGGTAAAGAAAAAGCTTTTGATATTGCATCAACTCCAATTGATGTTTGCGATGTACAAAACAGATTCCTCGACCTTACCGGAATGCAATATGGGTGGGAAATGTGCTATTGGAATTTAGAAGACACACGCAAATTAGTAGCCATAAATAATATGACAGAATCGGGAAGTAAAATAAGAATATTCTTCTACGAAAACGGAAAACTTACCGAAGATTTCGATTATCAACTTGGCGGAAATCAAAACTATTCATTAACCGATTTTGTTGATATTTCACAACTATCACCCGATACCCAAAAGTTTGCGAAACAGCAATTTACCAAAGGTGCGTATAATCTATATTATAAACTACCCCAAAACGGCACTTCGCTAAAAGTAAGTATCGACACCTATCAGTTAATGAATTATGATGAAACTTATGAGATTCCTTATGAGGCAACTAAAGAAGTTTCATTAAATTGGAAAAACGAAAAATGGGAAAAATAATACATCAACAGTAAAAACTTTTAAAAATGAACAAAATAATTTATTTTGTAGTAATCCTTGTCATTTTAGCAGCGTGTGGCGGCAATCAAAAAAAAACAGACACACAACAAAACAGCGTAAAGTACGAAACGTACCACAATGTCCGCTACAACTACACCGTTGAATATCCCGATTTCTTAATTCCGCAAGGTGAAGCACCAAACCAAGATGGGCAAAAATTTATCTCAGAAGACAAAAAAATCAAATTGTTAGTTTATTACGAGTACAAAATCGACTTCAATTCAGATGGAGAACACCTTCCAATTGGTGAAGCTTATAAAGAAGCATTAAACTCGAAGAATGAAGTTTTAGATAAAAAATTAGAAAGCAATCACTATGTTATCAAATATAAGGTAGATAATATGTTGCACACTGATTACGCCATACTTGATGACTATAGATATTTTAATATTTGCTTTGAATATCCCGAAGAAGAAAAAGAAATGATGGAAAGTATTATTGAACGTGTAATAGAATCATTCAAAGTAGAAGATTTAGACGTTAGCAATGCTTCTGATGAAGATGTTGAAGATATATTTCTCACTATTCTAAAGAGTTTCCTAAATGATTGCTATTGGGAACAAAACTTTAACAGCTTATTGCGTGATAATGACAAAACACTCGCAAAATACATTGATCCAAAAATGGACATAAGACGCTACCACGCTCCTGGCACTATATCTATATTAGCATCAAGAGAGGAAGATTTTGGTTTTAACTCGTATTCAGATTTTGAAAGCAAACCAGAAAGAAACGACAAAGTAATAATTGAATATTTGTTAGAAGATAATCACCCTTGCGATGCTATATTTGATCAAAACAATATAATATATTACCAATATTTGCAAAAACTTTCTGACGTTGTTGTTGATAATGAGACCTTTGAGACAGCACCTGTAGATTTAGCTTATGCAAATGCCGATATTGTGGCGGTTTATACTCCCAATGAATATGGCAATCCACGGGGGTTTTATTTTGTAAATACTCCAGAGGGCTGGAAACTTGCTTTTGTGGATGATTCGTTGTGTGGGGCGTAGAGGGAGAGAAATTGCAACTAATTAATAATATTGTTTTTCAATTTTGATAAATGCACATTATTTTATAAACCTTATTTGGAGGTTCAAAGTAAAATATAATTGTTCGTTCTCCTGATAAATTTCTCCAAATCCGTGTTTTGACGAACTTGCTGTTTCAAGTTTTGTATTATGTAACAAATAGTTTTCGAATTCATTTCGATTATAAATGTGATAGCACAAAACGTCTCCATTTTCTTTTATAATCAGGTAACCACCCGTTGCATCATATTGTCCTGTCCATACTTTGGACGGCATCATTCCAAGTGCAACATCAGTTAAAAACCGTTTGATTTTATATTCATAAAATTTAAGCTTCTGCGTCTGATTCTACAATTTTAAAATTGTCTGAAAAACCTTGAAGTCTGGTCCATTTTCTTGGTGTCATTTTTCTTATATTCTTTGGGCGTGACCACAAGGGTCGGGCTATACGCTACAAGTCCTCGCTCGTACCTCGCTGTGGGCTTTACGCTTCTATCCCTCACGCAAAGACTTATCCGCGAAAGATATTATCATTATGGTATTTAAGGAACTCTTGCGAAGGAATAAATTTATCTGGAAGTGTAATTTTTTGTTTATTGTATTTGAGAAATAAATCTGCTATGGATTGATTTTCTTTATGTTCAAAGATAGCGTCAGAAATTTTAATTTTATAATCGGTAGTGATAGTTAAAAAACCTTTATCAAAGGCTTGGTCGTGTATTGAATTTAAACATAAACCATTTCTGGGGTTAATTCTTTGCTCTTTATTTAAACACCAAGGAATAATATGACTTGCTACCAACAAATCAGAAATCTCTATACCTGTGATACAACACTTTTGATAATATGCAGATAAAACTGAAGACCGAAAGAAATTTTGGTTTACTCTTGTTTTTATAAGTCGTTCAACATCTTTTCCTTCTGGCAAATCTGTTAAATCTATTTGATTTGTTTCTATGATAGTTTTATTTTGAAATTGAGAAATTAACCTCTCACTTTCATAAGCTAATTCTTCCCAATTACCGTGAAATTCATCCCAAATAACTTTTTCTAATTTCGCACCATTTGCCAAACCCGTAATTCCTCTCTTCCTTAATTCAGGGTCTAATCTTCCTATATTGCCAATTTTCATATTTAAGGCTGATGTCGAACGCCCAATAATATTAGCATATTTTATTATAGTTGGATGTGCTTTGTTACTGTTCTTAAATGGAATTTTACAGTAAACATTAAATGCTACTATCGTTTGTTCTCTTGTCCAATTATGTGATTTAGCCATTATTTGATTCGCATATATTTAGATTATTGACGTTGTAATCACATATTAATTCATCTAATAGTTCTTTTGTTATATCAGAACTACCTTGCAAAATCTGAAGAAATATTTCAATCCTATCATCTGATGAAAGCGTATTTAGTTTTTCATCATCCCGAAAAAAACTCATAAAATCCTCTCTATTCATGTTTTTAGATGTTTGTTTCATTATGCAACTAGTTTTTGCGTTAGGGATAGAAGTGGAAATCCTTTTAGATAAGAAAGTGCATCTTTTTTGTAAAAACTACAAACTCCATTATTATGATTATGCAAATAATGTGTAAAAGAAGCTAACTTAGAATTATCTGAGTCAATTGTTTTTATTTTAAACAATTTTCCATCAATACTTTCTATATTAATCCGCACTTTGGCCATGCTTTCTTATTTATCGGTAAAGCTAATGAAAATTGTAAAAACTATTAGTCAAACTCTTAATTTTTATTCACATTCTTTTACATAGACTTTAATACAACATCCCTACCCTTTCAGTTTTGCTACTTGTTCTTTTAAAATTTCGATTTTCGCTACTGCATCTGCTTGCTTTTTGAGTTCGATTTCGAGAACTGCTGTGGGTGCGTTATTTACAAAGCGTTCATTTCCAAGCTTTTTCATAACAGAATTTAAGAATCCTTCGGTATATTTTAGTTCTTCTTCAATTTTTTTGATTTCTTCATCTTTATCAATCAAATTATCTAAAGGAATAAAATACTCATGTGCTTTAATTAGAAAACTAGCAGCATTATCTAACTTATTATCACTGAATTGGATTTCTTCGAGTTTACCTAATCTCTGGATAATTGAGTTAAACTTACTATTATATTTACCGTGTTTAACAATATTAAGTTGTAGTTTTTCTCTTAGTGGTAAGTTTTTTTCTTGACGGATATTTCTGATATTTGTAACAACATCCATGCAGTCTTCAAAATCTGAGATTATTTTTTTGTCAAACTTTTCAATTGTAGGCCATTGTGCAATTACAATAGATTCAACACCATGATCATTTTTGAGGAACTGCCACAACTCTTCGGTAATAAATGGCATAAACGGAGCAAGTAACAAAGTAAGTTTCTTAAAAAACTCTAAACTTTGATTGTATGTTACAGCGTCAATTGGTTTTTGATAATCTGGCTTAATAATTTCGAGATACCAAGATGAAAAATCGTCTCTAAACAGCTTGTAAACCGTCATTAAAGCCTCTGATAACCTAAAATCATCATATTGCGAATTAAGAGTTTCAATAGTTTCGTTTAATTTTGCATCAAACCATTGAAAAGCGATATTTGAGTGTTCAGGTTGCGAAATATCATCGTCAACTTCCCAGTTCTTAACAAGTCGGAAAGCATTCCATATTTTATTTGCAAAATTTCGTCCTTGCTCGGGCAAACTATCGTCATAAAGCAAATCGCCACCAGCAGGAGAGCAAAATAACATGCCTACTCTAACACCATCGGCACCATATTTATCAATTAAAACTAGCGGATCAGGAGAGTTTCCCAATGATTTAGACATTTTACGTTTTTGTTTATCTCTAACTATTCCAGTAAGATAAACATTTGAGAAAGGTTTTTCGCCAGCATATTCGTAACCTGCAATTATCATACGAGCAACCCAAAAGAAAAGAATTTCGGGAGCGGTTACTAAGTCGTTTGTAGGATAATAATATTTAAAATCTGGATTATCTGGATTGCTTATACCGTCAAAAACTGATATTGGCCACAACCACGAGCTAAACCAAGTGTCCAAAACATCTTCGTCCTGATGTAAATCACTAATTTTAAGATTTTGATTTCCAGTTTTTTGACGAGCCAAAGCAAGAGCTTTTTCATCGGAATCTGCAACAACAAACTCGTTTGAATTTGGCAAATAATATGCGGGTATTCTGTGTCCCCACCAAAGTTGACGACTAAGGCACCAATCACGGACATTTTCCATCCAATGTCGGTAAACGTTTTTAAATTTGGCAGGCAAAAGCTTAACGGTATCATTTTCAACGGCTTCTAAAGCAGGTTTTGAAAGATTTTCCATTTTAAGAAACCATTGCATAGATAATTTTGGCTCTATAACCGCATTAGTTCTTTCGGATCGACCAACTTTATTTGTATAATCTTCAGTTTTAACAAGTGCATCAATTTTTTCAAGCTCTTTTACTGCAAGTTCTCTGGCTTCGAATCTATCAACACCAACAAACAACTCCGCTGCTTCGTTTAGAGTGCCGTCATCATTAAAGATATCTATACTTTGAAGATTATGCCTCACTCCTATTTCGTAATCGTTTATATCGTGTGCTGGAGTGATTTTCAGACAACCAGTACCAAACTCCATATCGACATAATCGTCAAAAATAATTGGCACCTCACGATTAATCATCGGAACAATTACTTTTTTTCCTTTTAAATGCTCAAATCTCTTATCGTTTGGATTAACACAAACGGCAGTATCACCAAGAATTGTTTCAGGTCTAGTTGTAGCAATTGTTACGTAATTATTTTCGCCAAGTATTTGATATTTTACATAATAAAGTTTTGAATTTTCTTCAGTATGTAAAACCTCTTCGTCTGAGACCGCTGTTTTTGCTTCAGGGTCCCAATTAACCATACGAACTCCGCGATAAATCAAACCTTTTTCGTATAAATTGCAAAAGACCTTAATTACAGATTCTGAACGCATTTCGTCCATAGTAAAACAAGTTCTTTCCCAGTCGCATGACGCACCAAGTTTTTTTAATTGCTCAAGAATAATTCCACCATGTTTTTCTTTCCACTCCCAAGCGTGTTCGAGAAACTCATCACGAGTAAGATTATTTTTATCAATTCCATCAGCTTTTAGTTTAGCAACAACTTTAGCTTCGGTGGCAATTGAAGCATGGTCGGTTCCAGGAATCCAAACTGCATTTTTACCAAGCATTCTTGCACGACGAACCAAAATATCCTGAATGGTATTATTAAGCATGTGTCCCATGTGCAAAACTCCTGTAACATTTGGTGGAGGAATTACATTCACATAAGGCTCACGACTATCGGGTTCTGAATGGAAATAATTTTTATCTAACCAAAACTGATACCATTTTTTCTCAATATCTTGCGATTCGTACTTTGCAGGGATTTCCATATATCTTGTTTAATTTTAGTTTGCAAAAATACTTTATTTATTGAAATTTTCAAATTGAAAAATTGACATAAGATTTGGAGGCAAGGAGTTTCGGGTTCCAAGCTTATATTGCAATGTTTATTCCCTACGGGAAAGCACATTAAACTTAACTGTTTTTTTACTAATATTTATGTCCCTTCGACAAAAGCTCAGCACATCGCAGGACATCGCCTAACGGACAAAAAAATGATATCACTATCCGCCAAAATCATCAAATGCAATCATTTCTTCTGGAACACCGAGATTATCTAACATTTTGAAAACTGCATCATTCATCATAGGTGGTCCGCAAAGATAATACTCTATCTCTTCAGGTTCTTCGTTATTTACCAAATAATTATCATAAATTACTTTATGTATAAATCCTGTATATCCATCCCAATTATCTTCTTCTTTTGGTTCGGACAGAGCAATATGGAAAGTAAAGTTTGGAAATGCTTTTTCAATTTCTCTAAATTCATCTTCGTAAAACACTTCACGCTTAGACCTTGCACCATACCAAAAAGTAGCTTTACGGCCAGTTTTTATGGTTTCAAATAAGTCAAAAATATGAGAGCGCATAGGAGCCATTCCTGCTCCCCCGCCGATAAACATCATTTCTCTCTCTGTTTGCTTAATGTGGAACTCTCCATAAGGTCCAGATATCATAACTTTATCGCCAGGTTTACGAGAAAAAGTAAACGAAGAACAAACTCCAGGATTCACTTTCATAAATGATTTTGTTTTTCTATCCCAAGGAGGTGTTGCAATACGAATATTCAGCATAATAATATTACCCTCGGCAGGATGGTTAGCCATAGAGTATGCACGAAAAGTTTCTTCATCATTTTTCATTTTAAGACTCCACAAATTTAGTGCGTCCCAATCTTCGCGAAATTCATCTTCAACTTCAATATCTTTAGAAAAATCAACATCAATTTTTGGGACATCAATTTGTATATATCCACCTGATAAGAAATCCAGATTTTCGCCATCTGGTAACTTAACAACAAACTCTTTGATAAAAGTAGCGACATTTCGATTTGAAACAACTTCACACTCCCATTTTTTAACTCCGATTACTTCTGGTGGAAGCTCAATTTTCATATCATTTCGAACTTTTACCTGACAAGCAAGTCTCCAATAGTTTTGCTGTTCTTTACGTGTAAAAAAGCCTGTTTCGGTTGGTAAAATCACTCCACCACCTTCAACTATACGACATTTACACATACCGCAAGTGCCACCTCCTCCGCAAGCAGACGGAACAAATATTTTTTGCTCGCTAAGTGCTTGCAAAAGCGAAGTTCCAGGTTCAATAATCATCGGGTCTCCATCATTAATAGTAATTTTAACATCACCTTGAGGAGTTAGTTTTTTCTTGGCAAGTAACAACATCATGACAAGTGCAATTATTATAATAAGGAAAACCGTTATTGCACTAATTATAATTAAAGTTTGTGTTGACAGAAATATCATAGTTTTTATTTTACAAATTAATACCCATAAATCCCATAAATGCAAGTCCCATAAGACCAGTTATAATAAATGTAATGCCTAATCCTTTTAATGGTTTTGGCACATTTGAATATTTGATTTTTTCGCGGATTGCAGCAATACCAACAATCGCTAATAACCAACCTATCCCAGAGCCAAATCCAAAAACAGTAGCTTCAGCAATATTTGCATACTCTCTTTCGGCCATAAATAAAGAGCCACCAAGAATTGCACAATTTACCGCTATCAATGGCAAGAAAATCCCTAAAGAAGAGTATAATGCAGGCGAATATTTTTCAATTACCATTTCGACCAATTGCACCATAGCAGCAATAATTGCGATAAAAAGTATAAACGACAAAAACGAAAGGTCAACATTTGCAAAGTCATCAGATATCCACGAAAGTGCTCCTAATTTAAGCACATAATTTTCTAACAAGTAGTTGATTGGTAATGTAATAGTTAAGACAAAAACCACAGCCATTCCTAATCCAAAAGAAGTCTTAACAGTCTTAGAAACAGCAAGATACGAGCACATGCCTAAAAAATAGGCAAAAACCATATTGTCAATAAAAACTGACTTTATAAAAATATTGATTAGATTTTCCATAGTTTTATTCTTCTATTAGTTCACGATTCCGGCTGCGTTGCACCCAAATAATTACACCAACCACAATAAGAGCCATAGGCGGCAATATCATCAATCCATTATTAGCATATCCAAGCTGATAAAATTTTTCGGGAACCACTTGAATATCCCAGATTGTCCCACTACCAAACAACTCTCTAAAAAATGCAACAATAATCAATATTGCACCATATCCAAGACCGTTTCCTATACCGTCAAGGAAGGCACGTTTAGGAGAATTTGAGAGAGCAAAAGCCTCAAGTCGTCCCATGATAATACAATTTGTAATAATCAGCCCAACAAAAACCGAAAGTTGTTTACTAACATCGAACACAAACGCTTTTAAAAACTGATCGACAATAATCACAAGTGCTGCCACAACGACCAATTGAACGATAATTCTAATTCGTTTAGGGATTGTATTTCGCAACAAAGAAATAACCACATTTGACATTGCCATTACAAAAATAACACTTAACGACATAACCACAGCAGGCTCTAATTTGACCGTAACTGCCAATGCAGAACAAATACCCAGAACCTGCACAGTTATAGGATTGTTCTTATTTATCGGGTCTGTCAATAATTTTAAATTCTTTTTAGAAAACATAAGGTATTATTTTTTATTATTTTCAATAAATTTCAAATAAGCACTCAAACAAGTTTTAAGCATATCTCGCAAACCGTACGAAGTAATAGTTCCTCCAGATACTGCATCAACAGCATGGTTATTATTACTTGCATCAGTTTTTATAAGGTCGATAGAAACGAAATTTCCATTTTCATCAAAAATAGATTTGTCAATAAACTCTTTTTGGAACTCGGCGGTTGAAATTTCTGCACCCAAACCAGGAGTTTCGGATTTATGATCGAAATAAACGCCAAAAACATGATTCAAATCTTCATAAAAGGAAATATACCCCCAAAGTGGTCCCCACAATCCTTTACCATACAAAGGAAATATGTATTTTAAATCTCCATCTTGAGTTTTTGCGACATAAATAGGCCATTGTTGGTCGGCAGGAGGTTTTCTCAACTCATCTTTTAGATTAATTTTAAACGCATCAACATTATCTAACTTCTCGCCTTCAACATTTATAGCAAAAACTTCAACAATAATTTCCTTGTAAAGGCTTTCTACATTATCAGGATTACTCTCAACATTAAAAGCTGCCAAAACATTTTTCTTTTTTTCGAGCTCCACATTTTTCTTTTGAAATGGTTGCAAACTAACAGCCACAAAAGTTAGAATTGTAGCGACCACAATCACCATTATAACGGCGTATATAAATGTATATTTATTACTATTCCTATCCATAATTTTAAGATTTAACTGATGATACAGAACGTTTTAATCTTTTTTTAATATTTTGCTGTACAACAAGATGGTCAATTAAAGGAGCAAATACGTTCATTAACAAAATAGCAAGCATCATACCTTCTGGGTAAGCAGGATTTAGCACCCTAATAAGTATAGCAAGAAAACCTATAAGAAATCCATAAATATATTTCCCTTTATTTGTTTGAGCACCAGTAACAGGATCGGTTGCCATAAACACCATCCCAAAAGCAAATCCGCCTAACATAAGTTGCTCAAACCAAGCTACTTCCATTGCCGAATTAACAGCAAACACATTTAGCAATAGCCCCATAACAATACCTCCGGCAAGAGTTGAAAACATAATTCGCCAACTTCCGAGTCCAGCAACAAGTAAAATTAATGCACCAAGTAATATAGCGATTATAGAAGTTTCTCCAACAGAGCCAGGGATTGTTCCAATAAACATTTCGAGATGGCTTACTTTTTCACCAAAGCCATTAATAAAATTGGAAGCTCCAGTAGCAGACTGAGCGAGTAAAGTAGCACCAGAATATCCGTCAATAATTCCTTCGCCACTCATCATACCGCTGACCCAAATTTTATCTCCAGACATCCATGAAGGATATGCGAAAAACAAAAATGCTCGTGCAGTAAGAGCAGGATTAAGGATATTCATACCAGAGCCACCAAAAACTTCTTTACCAATTATTACCGCAAACGCTGTTGCAATCGCAAGCATCCACAAAGGAATATCGGCAGGTACTATTAATGGTATAAGTATTCCAGTTACAAGAAAGCCTTCGCTAATTTCGTGTTTGCGAACCTGTGCAAAAGCGAACTCAATTCCAAGTCCGACAATATAGGTTACCGCAATCAGAGGAATAACTTTTATAATTCCATAACTTATCATGGGCCAAAACTCTTGTGGCTGTCCTGTTGCAATAAAATGTTGTAAGCCAGTATTATAAATACCGAACAACAAAGCTGGCATTAAAGCAAGTACAACAATTATCATTGTGCGTTTCATGTCTATTGCGTCTCTAATATGAGCACCTTTTTTGGTAACATGATCTGGCACAAACAAAAAAGTCTCAAAACCGTCAAAAACCGAATGCAAAAAATAAAATCTTCCCCCTTCTTCAAAATGAGGTTTAATTTTATCAACTCTTTTTCTTAGAAACTTCATATTATTATTTTTTACGACATTTCTTTAATCATCAAATTAAGACCAGTACGCACAATTTCCTGCACATCCATTTTTGATGTACAAGCAAATTCGCATAATGCAAAATCTTCTTCAATTATTTCATAAATTCCCATTTGCTCCATTTTATCGATATCTTCGACAAGAATAGCTTTAATAAGCAATTGCGGATAGACATCTATTGGACAAACTGCTTCGTACTGTCCTGTAACGACATAGGCTCTTTTCCCACCATGTAAGTTTGTATCTGGTGCAAATTTTTTGCGAGGGAATAGTTTTGACATAAAAGTAGTTGTCAAACTTAACTTATTAAAACCTGGTAATGCCCAGCCAAACAATTCATGCTTATTACCTTCGGGAATTACAGTAACTAAATTATCAAAAAAGCCCAAAAATCTGCTGTGCGAAATATTAGAACCTGTAAGAACATTTCCAGAAATCACTCTAAGATTATCATCAGTATTTAATTTAGATTTTAACAATTGTGTTAAATCTGCTCCAGCAGTAGTTTTAAAATAAGCAGGCTCTTTAACCTCTGAACCAGCAAGAGCGACAGTTCTTTCTGGATTATAAATTCCAGTTTTCAGAAAACTTCCAATAATCGGCAAGTCGGTAGCATTAACAGTCCACACAATTTCACCTTTATTAATAGGCTTTATTTTATTAATCTGCACGCCATGTAAACCAGCAGGATGTGGTCCATGAAAGTAATTGATTTTGTAATTTTCTTTATTTTCAATTAAATCAACAAGCCTTGAGCCTTTCTTAAAACTAAGATATACGTCGCCGTCAGTTAGAAGTTTAATGGTTTTTAATGCCAAATTAATCTCTTCTTTATCAGCATTAAGAATAAACTCAAAATCGGGAGCTAAAGGTGCTGAGTCGAACATCGAAATAAAAATATCTCGTGGTTTAGTTTCTGGATTAGCGATTATTCCATAAGGTCTTTGCTTGATATAAGGCCAAATGCCAGCATTTAAAAACAATTTTTTAATTGCCTCAGCATTTTTCAAATCGTCTTTAGAAATATTATGCTTGATTTTTCCAATTTCATCAGATTTTTCTATGATAATTTCGAGCATTTTGCGTTTATCTCCTCGCACAACTTTGCTTATAAGTCCAGCAACAGGAGCCACAAAAACAATATCTGGACGATATTTATCAAAAAACACAGGCTCTCCTTGTTTAACTTTTTCGCCTTCTTTCCGACTTAATTTCGGGACAAGTCCAAAAAAATCGATAGGCTTTAAAGCAAAGAGTTCGGGATTATGATCAGCCATAAACTGGTTCTTAGCTTTGCCTTTTAGATCTATATCCACTCCCTTTCGGATACGAATTGTTTTATCCATGAAAAAATATTTAATTAAACTATATCTTTAAACATTTAAAAATATTTAATGTTCCAAAAATAACAAAAAAAACATTGAATTTTTAAAAAGCAAGGAAAGCTTACGAGTTTAATTAAAATTATCCCTAAAGTAGATACAGATAATTCGACTTTTTACACCAATTAGAGATTCTATTTATTTCCGATAAAAATATGATTATTGAATAATGTATGCGGCACACTAATCAGATTAATATCAAATTTTAACGAGGGTCTACTCTTGAACTTGCATTATGAATTCTAAATGGTATTTACCACGGAAAGAATTGAAATTGTATCATATCGCTTGATGTATTAGCTTAATTAAACTATGTTCCGAATAATTTATTTCTTCGGGTTCAACAAAATAAAAGATCTGCTCATCTATTTTTCTTGGTATCTCACATGAATAACTGCCATCCTTTTTAATTAATTCTGAATTTAGTAATGTTGTGCTAATTATCACATTCCCATATTCATTTATTTCAATTCAAAAAAACAAATCATTTTCTGCAAGACTAATAAGAAATCACTCATTAGTATGTTTGTAATCATCATTTTAGATTATGCAAAAAACTAGGTATGCTATTTTCGGTTGAAATCTTTACTGTGATAAAAGATTGAGTGCAAAATTATAAATATTAGTTGCAAAAAAAACGGGTGCATAACACACCCGCAATATTTTTAGATACCTGGCACCGGTGGTGGCGGTGGTAGTGGTGGCGGTGTAGCACCGAACACTTGCGTCATTTCTGGCACTTGCCCAGCCGCAGTCCAATTGGTCATTCCGTCTCTCCAGACAAGGGTATCTTTTGATAATGAGCCATTCGCCGCCATTTGTTTTAATGTATTCACATCATAAGGACCAGATTGCTGTCCGTTTACAACTGCAAAATAAGTTAAAGCAGGTGGCATTGGTGGAGGAGCTCCTCCGCCTTGCTGTTGTGGTTGCTGTTGCTGATTACTTTGATTCATATTAGTCATCATAGTGTTTGCCATAGCCAGCCCCATTCCCATTCCCATTCCTTCGGACGCTCCGCCTCCGCCAGGATTGGTAGCAGCGGCTTCCATTGCATTAGCGGCTTGAAATTGAGTATATTGGCTCATATTTCCAATAATCCCCATACTTGATCGCTTGTCGAGAGCTTCTTCAACATTTGGTGGAAGAGATATATTAGAAACTAAGAATTTAGTCATTTCTAGACCATAAGCCTTATATTCTTCAGTTATAACTTTACCAATGACTTCGGAAAACTCATTATAGTTAGCCGCCATGTCTAAGACAGGAATTTTGGCTTCTGCTACTGCATCAGTAAAACGAGTTACAATAATAGTTCTCAATTGATTAGTAACTTGTTCGGTTGTAAAACTTCCGTCTGTACCCACAATATCACGAATAAAGGTTGCAGCGTCATTTACTCTAAATTCATAATTTCCAAAAGCTCTAATTCTGATAGGACCAAATTCGGCATCTCTTAACATTATTGGATTAGGTGTTCCCCATTTATTATCAAGAAATTTTTTGGTATTTACAAAATATACCTCTGCTTTAAAAGGGCTATTAAAGCCATACTTCCAACCTTTAAGAGTTGCCAATATTGGCATATTCTCAGTAGTTAGTGTGTACATACCAGGTGAATACACATCCGCAATTTGGCCTTCATTAATAAACACTGCGACCTGTGATTCTCTAACAGTGAGTTTTGATCCCATTTTAATTTCGTTCTGATATCTTTCAAAACGATGAACAATAATATCATTGCTAGGATCTAACCACTCAATGATATCAATAAATTCTTTCTTTAACTTGTTTATTATTCCCATAGATTTATTTTTTAAGTATTTTTTCTAATTCAATAATATGATTATTTAAGGATATAAAAATACAATTAATTTTAGTATTATAATCGAAAGTGGAAGAATAATTTTGTGCTTCTTGTTCAACAATTTCGATTTCGAACGTTAATTTATCAAATCCTAAGGTTGCGACTGGTGTTTTAAATTTATGTAAAAGGAAAGCTATTAGCTTGTAATTATTATCATCTATCGCCTCCAACAGTTCGATTAATTTAGTTTTCTGCGAATTTTCCAACATTTGGAGCAAGTCTATGGCTAGTTGGTTATCATCAGCGGTCCTTTCTTTAAGTGCAATAATATTAATACAAGTTTCTATCATAACAAAAAAAATAGTACCTGTAAAGATACTATTTTTTTATAAAGTAATGGATTGTCAAACAAAAAAATATTTTCGCCAATTTTGGGTACTTTATAATTTGTTAGACCTAATTAGTGTTTTGAACAAGAATTATCTTCTTAATAATCTTCTATTAACAAATTCCAAGAAAACATCTCTGTAAGAGCGTCCTATAGGCACTCTATTTTCTTTGATATTAACAAAATTACCATCAATATCAGCGATATGAGTTACGTTGATAATAAATGATTTACTAACTCTGAAGAAAATTTCTTCGGGTAGTTTGTTATGAATAGTTTTAACATTCATCGCAGTCATGTATTTACCATGAGTAGCATGAACAATTACATAGTCTTTAAGGCCTTCGATAAACAACAATTCATCAAATCTAATTTTGACATATTTTCTTTCAGATTTGATAAAAATAAAATCGTCTTCGATTGCTTCAAATACAGCTGTATTTTCAGACAACTTGATATACTCTTCGGCTTTAGCAACCGCTTTAATAAATCTATCAAGTTTTACAGGTTTAACCAGATAATCTACAACATCAAGCTCATAAGCTTCGACGGCATACTGCGGATAAGCAGTTGTTAGGATTACCATAGGGGCATTACTAAGACTTCTTAGAAATTCGAGGCCTGATACGCCAGGCATTTCGATATCCAAAAACATAATATCCACATCATTTTTTCGAATAAAGTCATTAGCAGAAGTAGCATCTTCAAATTCACCAACCAATTTGAGGTTTGATAACTCGCTAATGTTCATTTTCATACCTTCACGTGCTAAAGGTTCGTCATCTACAATTATACATTTCATCATTTTAATTCTATTTTTAATTTAACATAATAATAAGTATCTCTATCTTCAATAATTAGTTCATGATTATCTTTATATAATAATTCTAATCTTCTTTTAATATTTATCAGTCCAATTCCGCCTTGTTTAATTTCTGTAATCGGTCTTGTATCATTCTTCGAGTTTTTTACGGCAAAGATAACATATTTTTCTACTATCTCGGCATAAATATGAATAAAATTATCAACATTTTTTGAACTTACCCCATGTTTAAAAGCATTCTCAAGGAATGGTATGAACATAAAGGGATATATCATTAAACCTTTAAAACTACCATTTTGTTCAAATTTTATGTCAATTTTTGCAATACGCATCTTCTGTAAGTCCACATAATTGCGTAAGTATTCGACTTCTGCCTTTAGCATTACTTTATCTTGGGAGCATTCATAAAGTTGATATCTAAGTAAATCTGATAATTTTAAAATCATTTCGGAAGACTTTTTAGGGTCTATACGAGTTTGAATATAAATATTATTTAAAATATTAAATAAGAAATGGGGGTTCATTTGGGTTTTAAGGAAATCAAGTTCAGAAACTGTTTTAGCTTGCTCAAGTTTGTGCATTTGTAATTGGTTTTGCTGATTTATCATAAAGATCTTTATTCCTATTGCTATTACAATAAAGACTAATGAAACTTGGATACTGTGTATCTGTCTATGCAAACAAGTGTCAAACGCAAGTTCTCCGTTAGCAAAAATAAAATTTTGCAAAAAGAAATTAATTGTAAGATTTAATAAAATCAACAAAATAAGCAGCACGAAGAACTTAGTTAATTGATATTTTTTCTGAACAAATTTTGGGATTAAAACCAATAAAATAACATAAATACTAACAAAATCGATTATTAGAGCCGAGAAGTAAGAGTGATCGTCTGTTAAGCTATTACCAAAATAAAAGACTATTCCACTAAACAGAATATAAGCCAACCAAAACATAAGATGATTCAAAAATCTATATTTTGTACCCAGCAGGATTCTTTTATTTGATATAGCGTTCAATATATTTCGTTATTATAATTAGCACAAAAGTACGAAATTAATAAATACAATAACAAAACTCATTAAGTTTTTTTTTCAACATCTGCTATAAACTTTGAATAATGTAGAGTTTGCAAGGATAAATTTAATTAAGAAAAGTGGGGAGAGAAGAGAGAAGAGAGAAGAGAGAAGAGAGAAAAGTGAGTACTATACTACAGAATCACAGAATTCAGAACTCCTGATCTATTCGCAAATCAGCAATCCCCAGATTTAAAGATTAGCCTTAAATTTGTTGTCGGATAAAATATAATATTATTTTGACTTTACATTGCCGACAAAGAAATCAAATCCTATTTCTGCCAGTAAATTGGAGGCAATGTAAAGGTCCGTAAATAAATAAAAAGTAAACAATTTAGTAATTCTAAAAACAAGCCACAAATTATTTTTTACTGATTATTATATTTTACAAAAACTATATCGAACTCAGGTAATTAACCGCAAACCGCTTACTCAATCACAAATCTTGGAATATTCATGGGTAAACGAGCTAAAATTTGATAATTAAGATAACTACTCATTTCGCTAAAAGATGCAATTGTTATATTATTTTTATTGTGGCTTCCAATTAGGATTACTTCCTCACCATTAACAGCATTCTTGATATCTGTAATATTAACTGTAATAGTGTTCATTGTAACTACTCCAAGAACATCTGCTCTCCTACCGTGAATAAGCACATGTCCTCTGTTGCTAAGAGAACGGCTATATCCATTATTATACCCAACCGGAATAATTGCCACAATCATGTCTTTGGCTGCTTGAAAACTATTTCCATATCCCACAAATTCGCCTTTGGATATTTTTTTTATTGCCATTATTTCCGATTTCCAGCTTATGACACGTTTTAAACTTGATTCTTTGTCTCCATATTTATTGTTACGCAACAACAAGACTTCTGGTGTAGGCCAAAAACCGTATTGAGCAATACCAACTCGAACCATATTAAAACGGGCTTCGGGATATATCAATGTAGCAGAAGAACTTGAAGTGTGTAAATATTCGGCAATAATATTATTTTTCACAAAATATTTATGATATTTTTTAAAAAGGATAAGTTGATTTTTCACTCTTACATAATTAGCTATACTTTCTGCTCCAGCAAAATGAGTACATATTCCTTTAATCACAAAATTATCCGCATTTTCGTGCAAATATAGAATCAAACTATCAAACTCCTCTGGTTCAATGCCTGTACGTTTAAAACCAGTTTCAAGCTCAATATGTATTTTAGCCTTTTTCTTTAATAGTTTGGCCGTATCCCCTGCATTTTCTAATCCCGCCAAATCATATATGTAAAATTCAATCTCATTTTCAATTACCCACTCAAGCTGCTCGTGGTTAATGAAACCAAAAATCATTATTTCCGAAGTATCAGAAATATATTTAAAAACTTGCTTGGCTTCATAAGCCGAAAATACAGAGAAATGATTAATGCCGTTTTGTTCGGCGAGAGGTATCATCTGCTCATAACCATGTCCATAAGCATTCCCTTTTACTACTGAACTGATTTTCACATTATCACCAACAACTTTTTTTAAAAATTTGATGTTGCTTTTGTATGCTTTTTTACTTATCTCAATGTATGATGTATTATCCATTTAAATTAATGTTTTTTTATAAATTTCGAAAAAGACAGTAATAGCTGTCTCAGTTATTTCATCAGGAAAATCAAAATTCTCATTATGCAATTGTGGATGCTCTTTACCTGAACCAATGCCGAATATTGCCGATTTATTGTTTATCGTAAAGTGTCCAAAATCTTCACTCCAACGAAAAGCATGCTCCAAAGCTAATATCGGAATATTCGATTTTTCGGCAGCGTCTCTCACTAAACTAACACAATAATCATCATTAGTACTTGCAGGAAAATATTCGGTATAATCTATATTATATTTGATTTTATGTTTTTTGCAAACTGTTTCTAAAACTGAATTTACAGCTTTTTTTAATTTATCCATATCATCATTCAAATATGAGCGAATAGTGAGCATGATGTCGGCCTCTCCTGGGCTTGTGCCAAAAGCTATTTCGCCTAATTTTGCATGAATAACGGTTAATAAGACAAAGTCCTTAAAAATATCTTGATTTTTAATATTATTAAATTCAAGTATAAGCTCCGCAAGACAAATATCAGGACTATTTCCATTTTCAGGATAGGCTGCATGAGACGAAAGTCCTTTTAATTTTATTATAACTCCAGTTGAGGCAGACGAAAAAGCTCCATTTTTGATAAAGACCGTATTCTTTTCGTATCCAGGCAAATTGTGAAATGCAAACGCATAATCTGGATTTATTTGCGTAAACTTTTTATCTTTAATAATTTTTGCAGCACCTTGTCCATTTTCCTCTTCGGGCTGAAATAATATAATTGCTCTGCCTTTATTAGGTCTTTTCTTGTCGATAAGATGTGTAAGACCACTTATAACAGCAATATGTCCATCATGCCCACAAAGATGAGCTACACCCGGTTTTTGAGACTTATGTTCTATATTGTTGGTTTCATTTATTGGTAATGCGTCCATATCGGCACGAAAAAGCACATCAGGACCAGAGTTTCCTGAATCAAAAATATATGCAAGTCCATAACCGCCAATATTCTTAATAATTTTATCTGGATTTAGAACTTTCAGAAAATCTATTATTCGTTTTTGAGTTTCTTTTTCATGACCAGAAAGCTCAGGATACTTGTGTAAGTCCTTTCTGAAATTTTGAAGTTTAATTAGAAGTTCACTATCAGGCATTAAATAAATTATTTGCCCGAAATATAGTAAAAAATTATGAAAAAAATATATGTGTTTTTATTATATGCATTTTGAACGGAACTTATGACTGATAAATCATACGTTAAGTTGGGTTTTGGTAGATAATGAATGATAAGTCATTCACATTAGGCACTAATTAACTAAATAAATCATAGTGTTTTGATAAAATCTTCTCTTTACAAATAGTGTTTTTGATTACATTATTATACCGTCTTTTATAGTAAAAAGCTTATCAGTTAATTTTGCATGTTCTTCGTTATGAGTAACAATAATGAATGTTTGTTCAAAATTTTTACGCAACTCAAATATTATTTTGTATAGGTCTTTGGCATTTTTGGAGTCTAGATTTCCAGATGGTTCATCAGCCAAAATAATACTTGGATTATTGATTAGTGCACGTGCAATAGCGATGCGTTGTTTTTCGCCTCCTGATAATTCGTTTGGTTTATGGTCTTTTCGGTCTTCGATATTTAGAGCTTTCAATAAATCTAATGCTCGTTTTTGGACAAGGTTTTTATTAGTTTTAGCAATAAAGCCTGGGATACATACATTTTCGATTGCAGTAAACTCGGGCAATAAATGATGAAATTGAAATACAAAACCGATATTTTGATTTCGAAAAGCTGCAAGTGCCTTTTCGCCCAATTCATTTATATTTACATTATCTATTAGGATTTTACCTTTATCAGGTTTTAATAATGTACCAATAATCTGTAAAAGTGTTGTTTTACCGGCTCCCGAGGCTCCAAGCACCGAAACAATCTCAGATTTTTTTACACTTAGATTTATTCCTTTTAATACTTCTAAGTTTCCGAAAGATTTGTAAATGTCTTGTACTAAAATCATTTATATAATATTTTTTGTAAAGATAATTTTTGTATTGCAAATAATAAAGATAATTACAAAAACTTTAAGATATGATAATAATTAACTCAGAACTCCTGCCTCGATCTCAATAATTCAGGTAGTTATACCAAAATGATATCAAATTGGTATTATTTCTATTGGTTCGAAAAATAAAATTGTCGTATTCTTGTTTTGAAATTGCGAACTGAAAATAACAGATTTCTCCCTCTTCCTTCGTCGGGGTCGAAATCTGTTTAAACTGACTAAAAATCTGGGGATTGCTGATTTGCCAATAAAATCTCGCTCGCTCGGATTTATTTGCAATCCAAGTGTTGCTATAATCCGAGTGTTGCTATGTTTTTTAATTAAACGTAATTAATAGTTGGGTTTCAATAATATTTCTAATAAATAATTCGAGGGATAGTAAGAAGATCAGAAATATTTAGTTTATCACTACACTGGTTTAACAACTACGAAAAATCAGGAATTCTGAAATTAAAAAAAGACGATAAAAAAACCGTCTTATAAATATATGATTTACCTATTACTTAAAATCGAAACTATTCCTTTTATTTTGAGATAATTATTCGTTCGACTGAAATACCTTTATCCGTTTGAACTCTGATAAAATATGTACCAGCCTCCATATCTTCAATCGGAATATCTAATACATTTGATGCTCCTCTACTTTTAGTAGCTTGATAAACGATATTAGAATGATTATTAATCATTTTCACACTACTAACTTTGGCAGATTCGGCGAATACTATTGAAATTTTATCATTTTGTTGACTTGGAACTACCGTAAAAGCACTTTGATTATTATTTGCTTTTGCAATTTTATTTCCGTCTTTATCGTAATCTTTGCCATTCACTAATATAGGATTCACAATGCTTGCGACACTAAACCCAATTATTGAAAACATTAATACGATTAAACAAATTGTTTTTTTCATCTTTTTATCTTTTCATGACAATACAAATATACATAATTAATTAATACAACAATAAAAAAAAATCACTTTTTTTGATAATAATGCAAACTTTTCTGCAACTTGCTGATATTAAACACTTTAATTTTCAAATATTTTAAGCATTTTATTATTATTGCAATTTGATATTTATACAAAGCTGAATTATTAGCTAAATTGGGTATCTCTAAAAACAACAAAACAAGTGCCTATAAGCTGTGCTATTTTTCTCGGAGCAAATTATTGAAATTACACTTAAGATTAACAGATTTCTCCCTGCGGTCGAAATGACAAGTAATAATAATATTGAAAGGAGAGGCTTGGTGGCGGCTTTGCCGCCACCAAGCCTCTCCCCAACTCCTCTAACATCAGTCATTTCGACCAACGGGAGAAATCTGTTTAAACTGACTAAAAATCTGGGGATTGCTGGTTTGCGAATAAAATCCGAGCGAATAGTGGGAATTTCCATCATCCGCGTTTTTGCGGTTATGGAAACGTTATAAAAAAGCACATAAAGAATAATCAATTTTGTAGTATTGATTTTGGGTGATTTTGTGGTTTGGGAATCTTTACTGACGTTTACATTGCCTTCAACATATTAGCAGAAACAGGATTTAATTTTTAGGCGGCAATGTAAAGTCGAAATTTATCACTACATTCGGATTGCAAATTCGAGCGAGCAGAGCAATTGCAAATCCGAACGGGCAGAGCAAAAGATTACAAATCCAAGTGAACGGAAACTATCTAATTATAATTTCATCAGCAAATATCATCGCATCATAACTCGATCCAGCATTATGCCATTCGGGCAATTTACCATAATATCTGGCAATAATCTTTATGTATCGGGTTTGGATATTATCAAAATCGGCAGAATAAACTTCTTTTAGATTTCTAGGTTTCTCAGGTTGAGTTTTGCCTAAAATCGTTGTCAGCAGCTGATATTCTTCATCTAAATTATTCTTGACATAAATCTCAACTTGCTTGGGAAAAATCACCCAATCGTAAGTATTTTGAAAAAATCCCATTGAAAAAGAATTCAAAGTGTCCATGCATTCCAAATCGATTTCTAAGTCAATATCCTGTCCACCAAAACCTTGCCATTTGCCATTTCTTATGTTTAAGCTATCTCCTTGTTTTCCATCCAATAAAGCGTTTATTCCGCCGCCATCATAACTTGGGTGATAAGTACTATACTCCGAATTTAAAGCATGCAGTTTTCCTATCCCTTTATGGTAAATAAGATTACATTCAGAAATGCCATAAGCCTTATTATTATTGATTGCACGAGCTTTTATTGAGACATCCTCAGCAATATAAATTGTATCGGTATATTTTTCAGAAAAATCGTCAACAGTATCTTGATTAATGGAATAATAAATAGGCAAATTTCCAAATAAAGTACGCATTGAAATAGCCCTTCCTTTTTCAGAAATATTATCGCTTGGAGAAATAATACAATAAGCCTCCAGATTATTTAAATCATCAATTAACACATCATATTTTTCAAGATTTTTATCCAACCAATACTGACGATTTTCTTTGTTCCATAAATTTGTATATTCAGCTTTTAGAAGTTCAAGTTCTTGTGTAAGAATTTCAATCTCGTTTTTCAAATCTAAAGTATTTATACTTTTTTTGTCATTTATATAATCATAAAGCTTAATGCGAAACAAGTTTTTATTTAAAGTAAAACGAACTTGTTGGATTGCAAAAGTTAAATAATCAATTGAGTTTTTATTTTTTATATCTTTTTTGGAAATGTTATCAACTTTTTTAATTAAATCGTCTAACTCATTTAACATCTGCATATTAGCATCTCTACTTTGATTAGAGATATATTCTAAATGAATTGGAAATATTGGCTCAAAAAATCTTGTATTTTTTAAAATATCTCTCACATCTGAATTGTGTAAATGTGAAAACTCAATAATGCAATCATTAATATTATCTTCTTTTAATCCATAAAACAATTCATTAAAAGCATCATTAAAAGCATTGTATCTGCTTGTTCTTTCTGCATTTGAAAGTTCTGCAGATAAATTAAGTGACGGAGCATTCCAACTAAGTTCTGCACCCCATGTAAATCCATGCCAATTATTCTGAAAAAAGTTTAATCCATCATCATCCCAACTTGTATTTAATACTCCAGTTGCATTATGTTTTAATCCATCTCGAATAAGATTGAAAACATTTATTTCGGTGCTGCGATAATCAGGAAATATATTTGACCAACAATTTACTCCAGGAGCGACCCAAAAATTAATGCCAGTATTTGATATGGGCGTAATTGCATATTCAAAATTTTCTGCAGCATGATATCCCCAAGCTATAACAGTAATATCCTTTGGCAAATGCTTAATTATATGCGGGTGATTAGAAATAATATCACCCCACATTAATATCTTATTGTCATATTTTTTCAATAAATTATTCAGTCGATTGATATGATACAAATAAACGCCATCAACACCAATACTATCAAGCATAGACTTAGATTTGCCTTGTCCAAGACCATCAGTTTCGTCGCAATTAATATTAAAATATTCGCTACTAAATGCTGGAACTATTTCCTCATAAACATCTTGAAGAAAATCATAAGACTCCTCCATTGCTGGAGATATAATATGCTTATTTTCAGCCAAATGACTATACTTTGGATGTGATAAGGTTTTTTCCATGTGCCCAAAAGACTGATAACTTGCGATTAAATTTACATGATATTTTTTTGCATACTTACTCAATTCCTTAATTTGAGCTTTGGTAATTCCATCTTCTGGAGCAATTCCTGGATGTTTTTCCAATTTGTAAACATGCTCGATATACAGCGTAAAATGGTTTAATTTATAAGCCGACATTTTTCTGATTTGCTCCTTAAGGGTTTCCATTTTAGGGATTGGTCCTCTGCTAATATCGTCCTGCCAAGCTCTAATAGGAATATCTGGAAAATCATAAATTACAAGACATGGAATATTATTTCTATCTGTATTTGCAGCAATAATTTGCTTAAGAGTTTGTAAACCATAAAAAATCCCTGCATCTGTTTGAGCAATAACTTGAATTGATTTTGGAGTAATATTTAAAATATATGATTCTGGCTCTGACTTGTAATCTACTTTTAAATTATTCTGACGAAATAAATCCTTAAATTCTTCATCATCAGCTGTTTTTATAAATTCAATATGATTGCTTTTTGATTTTTCTACTTTTTTAAGATTAATGCCTAATTCTTTTTCCACACAATTTGAAAGCTGCTCTAAATTAAAATTATCTAAATTATGAACAACAATTTTAGTGTTATTGTTTATCTCAAAACTTGAGCTTTTCTGTTCAACATATTGAGGTGTTGGAATAAGTTTAACTTGCCCATATATGCTAAAACAAAGGATAAGATTAATTGCTGTAAACAGAATTTGTTTTTTCATTATTCAATTATTTTAGAACTCTATCTTATAAGGTTTATCGTACCTTTATAAGTATCGGTATTATTAAGTATCAAAATAAACACATATCCACCAGTTGGCAAATTTTTATCGTTTCTTCTGCCGTCCCACTGATTTAATGGATTTGAAT
>Ga0265295_1000672_pt1 | contig 66298 bp, 66 predicted proteins | sample Munlansysbiofilm_FD_192503 | JGI IMG/M metagenome (GOLD analysis project Ga0265295, IMG submission 192503) | Leachate microbial communities from a municipal landfill in Southern Ontario, Canada - Methane capture system biofilm | ecosystem: Engineered > Solid waste > Landfill > Unclassified ...
GGCTTTTTTCCATTCGATGCCAGTACATAGAGTCTTTACCGAAGATATGGCTCAAGGCCCAAAAAGGTACGTTGAATTTTCTGAGAAACAATGCATTTTCAACATCGGCCGAAAATGCTACATGATAGGGCATGACGAAGGATGGTCTGATGGTGTACGAAACGCCATTCACAAGGATTCTACGTGTTGGAATCCCTGGTTTCTTTGAAAACCGAATTTCTTTCATCGTATAACCGGCACGGCCGGAGCGAGAGATGGCATCCGGCCACAACGAACATGAAAACTCCTCCAATAACAACACTTTGGCGAGAGTTTCATATAAACCATTTTTGATTGCGTTTGGAAAAAGTTCCGGGAATTTGTCAATCAACGGCGCCAATTCCTTTCTGAACTTTATTGGATCGTCGATATTGTTAATATGTTTTCCTTGATCAAAAGGGAGAACAATTGTACGTTTTTTGTGGGGAGTTAATTCTGATGTTTGAATTTTAAGCCTCCTTTCGTTTTCAGGTTAACTTTTCCAGCTCAACCATAGACGATAGGTCACTTATTGTCCAGTCAAAAGGTCACTCCCCCTCTCCCCCCAAAACCGTTACAGCCAGATCTATTTTAATGCTCGAGAAACAAGAATTTCTATATTACCTAAATGTTGCAAACGCACTCTTAAATGCCTGGAATCATAGTGTTTAAAGGAAAATCGTTGGTGAGTTAAATTTTCCATAAGTTATTGTTCTTAAAAGACAATCCCAGGACGATTGCATTTTTTAGGTATTAACTAAGAGATATTTATAACTTCATATGGGTTGGATAGCAAACGATATATAAAATAAAAACTTCAACATAGGTGGATTTTTATTGTTAATCTTGGGTTTTCTAAATTAATGCCTGACATTTTATGATTGATGGGAAATTCATTGGCTGCATATCATAATTTTCAACCTATGAAGGGTGAAGATGATTTCTGGTCGCTGCAATTAAGTATGGGATTGCGGTTTGTTGCTGGATTCTCTTTTTACCAGTAGCAGGGTGTTGCATGTCACAGAAAGACTGCTTAAAAGCATCGCAGTTGCCGCAATGATGGGATTTAAAAACCCGGCGGCCGCCACCGGGATGCTGATAATGTTATAAACCAGTGCAAATATGAGGTTTTGTTTGACTTTCCGGTTTACACGTGTGGCAAGTGCTATAAAATCGAGGATCTGGACCGGGGTCTCCTGCATCAGGGTAATGGCGGCAACGCCTTCACCAGGGTTGAGGCCTGAATGAACGGCCATGGCAATATCGGATTGACCCATGGCCGGTGCATCGTTTACGCCGTCGCCCACCATGGCAACTTTTTTGCCTGATTGTTTAAGACGTTTGATAAATTCGGCTTTTTCATGGGGCAGCAAACTCCCATGGGTATTTTCAGCCTGGATCTGCACAAAGGCTCCGGCGGCGAGAGTTGGGCGTTCAGCATCTCCTGAAATCAGAAAACAGGTGAGCCCCATTTTGTAAAGATCTGCAACGAGGGTCTTTACGCCGGTTTTCATTGCGTCCCCCAGGTGAACAGCTGCTGCAATCCTATCATCCACAGATAAAAAAACCGTTGATATGACCTGGGCACCCTGCCTGGACGACGACACAAAAGAGGGTTCTGCCTGATGGTTTTTTATATGAAGCTCCCGCCGAGGCATTGTTATTGACGAAGTTTCAATATCCGTTGCGGCCGGATGCCTCCCTCGCTCCGGCCGTGCCGGTTTATTCACAAAATCCATGCTGCCGAAACAGTAGGTTTCACCCTTGTATCGGCAGCTGATACCGTTGGAGTGGTAAACGAGTTTTTCCAGATCAAGGGGCGGTATCTTCCGGACCGTCCCATAGGCGGATATGGTGTGGGCAATGTAGTGGTCCGACCCCTGCTCCATGGCATGGATTATCTGCCAGGCCTTTTGGGCTGGAAAATCCTTTGCCGTGTCCATGCCCAGCACCTTAAGTCTGCCCGTGGTCAGTGTGCCGGTCTTGTCAAAAACAACGGTATCCAGCCCATCAACCCTTTCAAAGGCTTCAAAATCTCTTACCAGGATACCCTTTTTCCCGGCGGCAGACACGCCGGCCACAAGGGCAAGGGGAATGGCAATGCCAAGGGCGCAGGGGCAGGAGATGACCATGACGGATATTCCCCGGTTAAAAGCTTCGTAGGAGGTGAGCCCGTACAGCATCCAGAAAAAATAGGTCACAACGGAAAACCCGATAACCGATGGGACAAAAAACTTTAAGAGGTTCTCAAACCGCTGGGTCTGGGCGGTTTTTTCCGAAAGACTGTTTTCCATGATGGCAAGCATTCTGCCTAGAATGGATTCATCCCCCACCTTCACGGCTTTGATCTGAATCTTGCCGGAAGTAACCCGGGTGCCGCTTTTGACCTTATCCTGGGGCCGGACATTGACAGGTTTTGCCTCTCCGGTGATGGATGACTCGTCAATGACGGCAGCGCCCCGGGTGACAATGCCGTCTGCAGCCAGGATCTCTCCTTCTTCGGCCAGGAACGAGTCCCCCTGGGACAGCTGCTTGATGGAAACATACCGTCCCCTGGGAAACTTTTCTGCACAGATCCTGACTTTCTGGGGAACCAGGGAAAAAAACTTCCACAGGCCTTCAGAAATTTTGTTCTTTGCGGACTGTTCGAGCATTTTTCCCGTCAAAATGAGCAGGATCAGCATGGATGCGGCATCAAAATATAGATGGATGCTTCCCCTGTAAAATTGAAACAGGCTGTAGGTATAGGTTAAGAATGAACCGGTGGATATCAGGGTTTCCATTCCCGGCCATCCGGAAGTGATACCGGCAAGGGCCCGTTTGTGTATGGGATATCCGCCGTAGAACACAACAACGGTGGCCATCAGGAAAACAGGCCAGGCCAGAAGCTGCACAGAATGGGGTGACAGCTCAATGAAGAATCCAGAATAGATGGACCAGCTGAGCATCATGACATTCATGGTTAAAAACAGGGTCACACAGATACGGATAAATTCTTTTCTGTTTTTTTGGGATGTCTGATCAATATCAGCAGAGGGGTATCCCAGTTTTTCAATGGCGGCATAAATTTTATCCGGGGATGTCTTTACAGGATCGTAAACTACACTTCCCCTATCACTTGAAAAATTGCACGAGGCGTTTATGACGCCCTTTGACCGTGTGAGGGTGGTTTCAATAAGCCATGCACAGGCCGGACACCACATGTTTTGAATCTGGAGATTGAGGGTCAGAAAATTGCCGTTATCAATGGGAAACTCATCCTTACCATCGGTCCCGGACAGCTCTCTGTCAGGGGTCTCAGGAATTATTCCCGATGATACCGGATTCTCTTTAGAAGTGTCCGGGATGATGCCTGCGGCAACACATTGTTTGTACAGATCGGTATCCTTGAAATCTCGTGTATCTTTGTACTGATCCGATTCCATGAGCATGGCATGGACCATTTTGCAGCCCTGGCAGCAGAAGATCTCTTTTGACGGGGCTGCGGAAACCTTGACAGCCAGGCCGCAAAGGGTGCATGGGACTTGTGTTTTCATTGTCCGTTCTCTATGCAGGGGATACGATGGGGGTGAATCATACATCTGGAGATGATCAAGGGGCGGTTTTTTGTATGTGCCGGACATATCGGATAACCGCTTCCCGGCTTTCAACAGACATGGAACTTGCAAGAGCCGGCGCTCGCTGGCTCCCATAGCTGATAAAGGCAAACATCTCCCCGTCACTCATGGCAACTGTTTGCTCGCCGGTCAGGTCCGTAGGCAGAGGGAAAAAACTCTGTCCCACGGTTCCAAGCCCGTCCATTCTGGGACCGTGACAATGGGAGCAGAACGCCTGGTAATCCTTTTCTCCTCTTGCCAGCACGACCTCGCCAGGGCCAATGGGTGTCGGGGTAAAACCGGTTTTCAAAAGTTCCCTTATCAGGACCTCACTTTTTTTATCGGCAATGGTTCGTTTGTCCATTATAAGTTCCGGTTCCTCATGGGGACGGATGGCCGGCGTTTGATACATCCTGCCGGGTTTCAGGTATGTGTCGTACAGGGTAACGACCCCATAAACTCCCATTAAGACAAACGATACAAAAACGACAAGAAACAACACTTTTTTCATCTACTTGCCCTCCTTGCCGCTGACATGCTGGCCCTGGGGATTTTTCGGATATACCGCATAGGGAGATTCTGAAGGAAGGCTTTTCACGGGCCGGTAGTCCCAGGCAGGCGGGCCTTTGTCCGACACCACCACAAAAGAGAAATAGCCGACACCGAGGATGATGGCCACCATGATGGTGATCCACACGAAGGTTCGTAAAAGGGATTCTTTGGATTTGGGTGTGTCAGTCATTTTATAATTTTACCTCCGAAAGGCCGTAAAACAGGATATAGTAGAGTGCCCATAAAACGGAAGCGCCGATAAGCAGGGCCATGAACATGGGGAATGGGCCGTTTGCCTTTTCGATGCCGTCAGCAAAGCGCTGGACGATTTTAGTGTTGGAGACCCGGGATTTGTCACCGAACATGGGGAGAACCCACAGGGCCGTGCCAAACAGGATCGCAAAAATAGCGGCCAGAAGGGTCAGGGCCAGTACCTGCTGAGTATTTAAAAGTTCGAAAAATCTCATTTGAAGATCCTCCTGTTTCAGGTTTTATATCCGTCTCCCCGCCAATTGCTGCCTAACGGAAAAAAAGGGCATAGACCACAAGGGCAAAGCTTGCCCCAATCGCTGCCAGGGCAAGGTAAAGGACAAAATAAAGATCACGTCCGGCCTTTGCCGGCGGTGTCGCTGCCGGCTGCGTGGTCTCCTCCAGGGCCAGAAACCTCGCCCGCTGCTGTTCGGAGAACTGTCCGTTTTTCAGCGCCCATACAAACGCAATAACGCCGATAAACAGTCCGGTCAGGATATATGCCAGAAAAAATGGATAATACATGGATCGACCTCTATATGCTTACAAATTGGTTATTCATATGCGGCATCAATTCCTTTGGGTTCCTGGTCTGCATCGATCTGATCAATAAAATATTTGGCAATATAATTTCCCACATCCCATATTTTTTCAGATTCCAGTTCCCGTTTAAAATAGGGCATGGCGGTTCCGGTAATGCCGTTCATTATCTGATAATAGATAATCCCCCCGCTGATCCCCCGGCCTTTCAAGATGGTAAAATTCAACGGCGGCGGATACAGAAAAGGCTGGGCCGGACCCATGCCGTCTCCCACGGGTCCGTGGCAGCCGAAACAAAAATCCTGGTAGATTTTTTCACCCCTTGCAAGACCCGCCTCTGAAGCCGGATAGGGTGTAGGGATTTCCCGCCAGCCCCTGGGGACATTCTCATGAAGCCATGCCACGTTTTCGTTCACACCCGACTCATAAGCGTCAACAGATCTCTTTTTCCACAGGGTTTGTCTCTCCATCCTCAGGTCTGCATTCTTGAGCCCGAGGCTCTGGACATACCGGATCAACATGTCCAGATTGTCCTGTTTTAAAAATTGAAACGGGGGCATGATGGACAGGGGCCGTGTATATCTGGGGTTGGTAAAATGGGCCTGGTGCCAGTCATCCGGATGCTCTCCTCCTTCCTGGGAGAGATCTGGACCCGTTCTCTGGGAGCCAAGGAGGATGGGGCTGTCCTTTAAATAATCCCCGGCCTGGGCCAGCCTTTCTGCGCCCAGTCCCCAGTCAATAGATCGAATCGACTGGGTATGGCAGTAAACACAGCCGTTGCTGATATACAGGGCACGCCCTTTTTCTTCCATGACCGTCCGGGTTCTGAGAAGATCCGAAGGGATGGTTTTACTCGTATCGGCATAGGGAAGGATGATGACAACCGATACCACTGTAAAAAGGATAATAAGGCTGCCGATGACAACGACTGCGGGTGTCATTTTCATGGGATTTCTCCGGAATTTGAAAAAAGTGATCTGAAGATGTTATAAAACCCTAGCAAAGAGGATATAAAGATTAACAGCCCCAGGGACGCCCGGACAACATTGTATATGTGGATCTGAGGAAGCACACGGTACACTGTTTCCCCGCTAAGCCAGGCATTGCCCTGGATGAGCCCGGAAATGGTCAGCACAATGGTAAACCCGACCACCCCGATCAATATCATCCAGTATTGAAAATTGGCCAGGAATTGGCTGAAAAGCGGTTTGCCCGTTATTTTCGGGAGAATGAAATAGATCCCCCCCAGGGCAACCATCCCAGCCCACCCGAGGACGCCCACATGGGCATGGCCAACCACCCAGTGAGTGAAGTGAGTCACCCGCTGAACATCGGGAAGCGCCATCATCGCCCCCCGGATACTGACGATAAAATACATGATGGTCCCGACAAAGACAAATTTTCCACCAATATCCCCGCTGATCAGCCCGATCTTTCCCCTGGCCGTGTACCAGATATTGATAAGAAAGGCCATGACCGGAATCACCATGGCAATGCTGTCAACAACGGCAACCACCTTGAGCCAGGTGGGAACCGGCACCTGCAGCAGGTGGTGAGTCCCGATATGGGTGTAAATGACAATCAAGGACCAGAATCCCAGCAAAGAAAGCGTGTGACTGTACAACGGTGTCCGGCACACCTGGGGGATTATATAATAGACAACGGCGGCTGCATAGGGTGTCAACAGAAGCCCGAACACGTTGTGTCCGTAAAACCAGAGGATAATGGCATCGGGAATGCCGGCCAGGGCACCGGAGTCGGGCTGCCAGATAACATTTCCCAGGCTGTATGTGCAGATGGTGAGAATGGTTCCTGCAAGCACATACCAGACAGTGACATACAGAATCTTTTCCTGCCTGTTTTTTACCGTCATCATTAAATTAAAGAAAACCAGGCTGAATGCAACAACGATACCCACATCAATGGGCCAGATCATTTCAGCATATTCACGGCCCTGTGTATACCCGAGAGCTAGGGTGACCACCATGGCCGCAATGGCAGCATTCCACAGGACAACCGTGAAAACACCCAGCTGTTCGCTGTAAAGCTCGGTCCGCAGCAGCCGGGGAACCATATAAAACGCACTGGCCAGGAGACCCGAGGTCACGAACCCGAAAAGTACCAGGTTGACATGCATGGGACGAAGTCTTGAAAAGAGGAGCCAGGCAATGTTGCCGGTTAGATCAGGGGCCACAAGCTCTATGGCTGCAGTAAATCCTACCAGGGTGGCCATTATCATCCAGGCGGCGGAGGTCAGACAAAACCCCTTGGCAGTCAGGTAAGTGGCGGTATCGGGTCGGGTCGGGTTCTCAGACAAAACAAATACTCCTCTATTAATTGTGACAGGCAAGCCAGCAGTCCAGGTTGGCTTTTTCTTTCCTGTGACATTGGATACAAAACCCCATTTTAAACTCATGGTGTTTAAGCCGGTCGGTCCCTGCAATATCTCCATGGCAGGCTTCACACTCAAACTCTTTTTTTATGTGGCGTTCATGGTTGAACATGACATGTTCGGGCACATAAAACACCTTTTCCCACGGTGTGGGCGTCTGGGTATCAAAGTAATTATGTTCTTTTCTAATTTCAGGGTGATTGGGAATAATAAAGTTATGGCAGTAGAGACATTTTTCCACCGGCGGAATCCCGGGATGAACTGACCGGTCCACATATGGATGGCAGAACCGGCAGTCAATTTTTTTGTCACCTGCATGGAGCCTGTGGCTGAAAGCGATGGGCTGGACAGGCCCTGCATTCACATGGGGCATAATATAAAACGAATAGACAAACAGGGCGAGCAGGATGATCAAAGCGCTTAAAACAAACAGTTGGATTTTATTCGCCCGCACCTGGGCTGAAAAGGAGTGAAAGCGGGAAACAAGGGTCAGGGGTCTGCCCTTTGTTCCCACCAGAATCACCAGTATGACAAGGGTTAAGAGCGTCAGGGAGGCAAGTATTATTTCCATTGAATCACCTCCCCTGAATCGATTTTCAGTGTTTCAGGAAATTCTTTGAAATAGGCTAGAATGGAGATACTGATGAGGCCCAGAAATCCAAGGGTAACGATGATTTCACTGATGCCGATGGGAACCACGGCCGGGTCGTGTTCCAGGAGACTTGGCCCCAGAAGTAGAAAATGCTCGATCCAGAGTCCTGCCAGAACACAGGAGCTGAGAACGATCATGCATCTGGGGGATTGTTTTATTCGTCTGTTTAAAAGAATTATAAACGGCAGGATAAAACTGCCGATAAATACGGTCCATGCAAGATAACTCCATGGGTGGGTCATGGTTCGCTCGATAATATAGGCGGTTTCTTCGGGAATGTTTCCGTACCATATGACTACGAACTGGGAATAGAAAAAATCCCCCCATATAATGCTGAAACCGAAAAAAAGTGTACTCATGTCGGCCAGCTTTCCTGGGGTAAGGGTAAAGGGAATCTTCGGGTTCAGGTGAAGAATCGCTGCCAGCAGGATAATGGCACCGAATCCTGCATAAATTGCTTTGATAAAGGTGTAGGCGCCAAACAGGGTGGAATACCAGTGGGGGTCCGTGCTCATGACCAGATCAAATCCGATAAGGGATAGACAGATGGCAAAGGCAAACATATACCAGCCGGCAAAAACCGTCATCCGGCGCTTGATGGTTTCAGGATCATGCAGGCTTTGTTCAAACCGATTGAATAAAAAAGTTTTCAGCCGGGTATCTTTTGGAGCTGTTTTTAACCTGAATCTGAGGGAGTGATACAGGTAGGCAAACCCAAGGCTGTAGAGGATCAGAAACGCCGCACCGTCCCGGACGAACAAAAAGGGGATATTCAGCCACACCTCTTTGCCGTGGAGCTCTTGTCCCAGCCATGGGAATACATAGTCCTGCCCGATGAAAAGAAAAATAAAGAGAACAAAGGAAACCGGGAAAAAAGAGGAAAATGCCTCTGCAACTGCCGCAAGGGTGCGGCTCCATCGGGCTTTGGTAAAGTGCATAAGGGTTGAAAATAAAAGCCCTCCACAGGAGAGGATGGTAAAGAACATGAAGTTTGTCAGAAAAGCCAGCCAGGCTTTTTCCGGGTGAACGCCTGCTGCCCAAACGATGAAAAATATAAACCCTCCACCTGCAATGAGTCCAGGAATGAGGAACACACTCTTTCTCAAAGGTGCTGAAGGTTCTGCTAATGCCGTACCTTCTCGTAATGCAGTACCCTCTGGTAATGCCGTATCGGAAGTCATTTGTTTTCCCTCTGTTGTTTTAAAGACCCTGTACGGTCGAGCAGATCTCTCAGGCGATCGGCATCTTCGGGCGTTGAAACAACTTCAATCCCGTACATGGAGCCTGAGCATTCCGGGTCATAATTTTTTTCATAATCTGGGTCAGGAAACCCTACCTGGGCCACGATGCCCAGCACATTGCCCAGCACGGCAAACAGGATGGTGAATTCAAAGCCGATGACAAAAAACGGTATCCAGGAGATAATGGGCTTTCCACTGACAATGAGGCTCCACCGGGTGGCCGTGAACACGGCAAGGGAAAATCCGGAAAAAAACCCAATGATCCCGCCGATCAGGGTAAACCATCCGACCTTGCTTTTTTTTGTTCCCAGGGCCCGGGCAAGGGAGCTGCTGGGAATGGGGCTGTGTACCTCCGTTACCTGAAACCCTTTTCCCTGTATTTTTTCCACAGCAGCCAGGGTTTCTTCCTGGGTTTTGAAAAGACCTGTGACAATGATGGCGTCCCTAGTCATGAATTACTCCGTTTTATGTATTATTTCTTTCATTTCAGTCATGGAAACGGACGGCAGGTGCTTTACAAACAGCAGGAACAGAAAAAAGAACAGACAGAAAGCCCCCACCAGGATTCCTACCTCAACAAAGGTGGGGCGGTAATGACCCCAGGCATTGGGAAGAAAATCATGGGCAACGCTGCCCACGATGATGACGAATCGCTCAAACCACATGCCGATATTTATGAAAATGGAGATGACAAACAAGGGGATGATATGGGTTCTGATTTTTTTGAATAAATACAAAAGAGGGATGACGGTGTTGCAGATAACCATGACCCAGTATTCCGGTGCATAATGACCAAAAGCCCTCCACCAGAAGGTTTCCATTTCAATGATGTTCCGGCTGTACCAGGCGATAAAGAGTTCTGTACCATAGGAGAACCCCACAATGATTCCGGTGAAAACAATGGTTTTTGCGATGTTTTCAAGTACATCCATGGTGATCAGCGCTTCGAACTTGAAGATTTTTCTCAAGGGGATGCTTAAGGTCAAAACCATGGCAAGGCCTGAATGAATGGCGCCGGCAACAAAATAGGGTGCAAAAATGGTGGTGTGCCAGCCGGGTACCACGCTCAGGGCAAAATCCCAGGACACAACACTGTGAACGGAAATTACAAGGGGGGTGGCAAGGCCTGCAAACAGAAGATAGCCCCTTGAATAGTTTATCCATTGACCGGTTCTGCCGGACCATCCAAGGGAGAGCACCTTGAAGATCTTTTTGCGTACACCCTGGGAGCGGTCCCTGATAATGGCCAGATCCGGGACGAGTCCGGTATACCAGAAAAGGACACTCACGGTAAGATAGGTGCTGATGGCAACGACATCAAAGATCAGGGGCGATTGAAAGTTGGGCCACAGCGTTCGCTGGTTGGGAATGGGCAGCATATAAAACACCAGCCAGACCCGTCCCAGGTGAATAAGGGGAAAAAGCCCCGCGATGCAAACGGCAAATACGGTCATCGTTTCAGCCGCCCTGGCAATGGGGTTTCTCCATCCTGCCCGGAACAGGAACAAAATGGCTGAAATCAGTGTGCCTGAATGGGCAATCCCCACCCAGAAGACAAAGTTGATCAGATAGGTGCCCCAGTGGACCGGTGTGTTCATGCCGGCCACACCCACGCCCGCAAAGATCTGGTAGATCCAGCATGAAGCCCCCAGAAGTGTCCCGCAGAACAGCAGGGCTATAATGGACCAGTAGGTCTTTCCCGGGCGGGACAGCGTGTCCAGAACCGTGGTATTGATTGTTTCAAAGGTCAATTGAGACATACGTTTAAAACCTCTGGTTGAAGGTTTATAAGAAGCAGCTTTTAGCTGTTAGCTTTTAGCTAATTGCTAACTGCTATCGTGTTTCATGCTTCGTTATGGCCGGATGTGTCTCTCGCTCCGGCCGTGCCGGTTATAATTCCTGTATCCGTTTTTTAAGATAAATAACGGCAGGTTTGGTATTGAGATAGCCCAGCACCTGGTAGGCCCGGGAATCCTGGGCAAGTTTATAAACAGCACTGTTCTTGTCCAGGAAACTGCCGAAGGTCAGTGCATTGGCAGGACATGTCTGCACGCATGCCGGCTGAACCTCCCCGTCCCGGATCTTTCGGTTTTCGTTCTTTGCCTGATTATGGGCTTTTTTTATTCTCTGCACGCAAAATGAGCATTTTTCCATTACCCCTTTACTTCTGGCGGTGACATCGGGGTTGAGCTGAAGGTTGAGCGGTTTGGGTCTTTCCCAGTCAAACCAGTTGAATTTCCTGACTTTGTACGGGCAGTTCTGGGCACAGAATCTCGTGCCGATGCAGCGGTTGTAAACCTGATTGTTGAGCCCCTCCTTGGAATGGTGGGGAGCATACACCGGGCATACGGCCTCACAAGGCGCAGCATCGCAGTGCTGACACAGCATGGGAAGGAAAATCAACCGGTCCTCGATGTTTTGATCCTGGTATCGTTCGATTCTCAACCAGGCCATTTCCCGGCCTTTTATGATCTGGTCTTTTCCCACAACGCCGATATTGTTTTCCGCATAACAGGCAGCCACGCAGGAACCGCAGCCCACGCATTTGTCCAGATCCACGATCATTCCCCACCGGTAGCCGTCATGCCCATGGGGTGCGTAAATATCCCGTTTTTTATCGTATCCTTCCTCGATGGGAAGGGTTAAGGGGAACTGGTTCATATCCAGGCCCTTGCCCTGCTCTTCCCCATGGCTGGCAGATTCGCCGTGGCCCTTGTCGCTGTGGCCGTTCCCCACGATCATGGACAGGGCGATTTTCCTTTTATACTGGGACCGGCTGCCGTCCGTCTGGGGAAGGGCTTCAACCCTGCCTGTCCGCTTAACAGAAGTGGGGGTGACAAGGTAGGAGAGGAAATCAGACCCTGCAAGAGTGCCCGACAAAAGATCAATGGGGCTGCTCCCGAATCCTGCGGCATACCGGCCGTAGGCATTGTGTCCCTGACCTGTCTGCATGACCATCAGTCCGGGAGAAACACCCCGATAGGAATAGACCGGGGCTGAAATGGCGTTGGCGCCGGATTCAATGGTAAGGATATCTCCGTGGGCAAATCCATGCTCTTCAAGGGTTGCAGGGTGAATCATGAGCATGGTTTCCCAGGCGATACTGGTCACGGGGTCGGGTATCTCATTTAGCCAGGACTTGTTGGCTCCCCGGCCGTCATACAGGCGAATTGACGGAACAGCCAGGAATTTCAATTCCGGTTTTTCAGAAGGCTCGATGGAATCAATTGCTCGTTTGAGCGCCTGGATTGATCCGGGATCGAGGGACGGTCTCTGGATGGCGGATTTTTTATCAGAATCAAAGATCCCCCCTCTTTGAATTGTTTGAATGAAACTGGTTTTACTCTTTTCCGCCATATTGGCATACAGGTAGTCGGCAAGATACTCATAGTAGTCATCAAACTGCCGGTCCCGAAGCCGATCTCGGTCTGGCAGGTCAAGGAAAACATCGCCAATGGAAGGAGCCTCGGTGAGCCTTCCCATGGCGGGCTGAAGCGTTGAAATACATGCCGTGCTGCTCTCATAACTGTCCCAGGTCTCAAGGGACAGCTGGACCGGGAACACAAGGTCTACGTTTTGGGACGTCTCGTCCATAAAATTTGAAAAACTGACCTTGAAGATATCCTTGCGATTAAAAATCTCTTTTAAATCCGGATTTTCGGGAAACGTAAACAGGGGGTTGGTATTGTAAGACAAAAAAAGCTCTGTGGAATCATTGACGGTTTTTTTAAAGAGATCAGCCGTTTGTTTTGCCGTCATCACCTTTTCAAGGGCATGCCTCTGCTCAAAATCGTACAGGGAAAGGTCCTTGTCCAGCAAAAGATTCATCAGTGTAACGGCCATTTCCAGGGCAAAGGAGGTGTCTGCCATTGTGGTGGCTGTAGATCCCAGGACCAGGGGGCTGCGGGATGCGAGAAGTGATTCGGCCAGGCGTTTTTGATCCGCTGCCGGAATCCCGGTCTGTTCTTCGACGATTTCATAATCATATGTTTTTACTACAGCGGCAAGTTCCCTTAAAAACGGGCCAGGCAGATGATCAGGTATATGACCAGGTAGATGATTAGTGGTTCGGGTTTCCAGAATCTGGCGGATCAACCCCAGGGCTACCATGTATTCCGTTCCCGCATTGATCGGAAGGAACTTGTCGGCATTGGCGGCTGTCAGGGACATGTAGGGCCCGGCATGGACGAACATCCCTCTTATTCCGTCCTCAGGGCTGTGCATGGATTTGAATTTCCGGATATATTCAACAGGTGACAGCCAGGTTTCTATAAAATCCGCACCAAAGCCCAGGATAAAATCGGCGTTTTCCATATAAAAAGAGGGAAGCATGGGCTTTGAGAACAGGGCCTGATGGGCTGCCCTCAAGGCGTCGTGGGAGTAAGGTTCGTACACGGCAACGGCGGCAGGGCCTGCGCCAAATGCTTCCAGGGTGGCTGAAAACAGGGTGTTAAGGGGTTCAGACGTAATGCCGGTCAACAGTTTGACCCTGCTGCCTCCTTTTTTTGATGCGGCGTGCATCCGTTCTTTCAGGATGTCAAAGGCTTGATCAAAGGAGATGGTCTCAAATGTCCGGCCTGTTCTGAGCTGCGGCATCATAAGCCTGTCTGGATCATAAACAGACTGCAGGGCGGCCTGTCCCCGGATACACAGCTTTCCCCGGTTCACCGGGTGGGCGGGATTTCCCTCCAGTTTAATGACGCGGCCTTCCCGGTTTTTTGCAAGGATACCGCATCCTGCCGGGCACTCCATACAGGTTGTGGCATACCATACCCCCTGCCCTGTCACAAAATCTTCCGGGGCTGTTACCAGGGAAAAAATATTTTTATCATAGTCTGACTTGCAGCCATAGGCAACAGCGATGCTTCCGATTCCAGCAGTTTTGAGAAATGTTCGCCTATCCATTATGCGTCCTTTTATCGTAATGGTGCTGATAGATTTTTATACATTTTTCCAATACAGCGGGACCGTTGAGTAAAACGGTTTTGGATCGAAGGGCCATCGGTCTGTAAAAACAGATAAAAGATCGGCCAAATGCTATGGTCTGAATTTATAGAAACAGTTTTTAGTTGTCAATCATTTTTAACTGTCAATAACTCACATGTCCTCACGAACATAGCAAACGATGAAACTCGATAAAACAAGCCAGGGACAGTGTAGGGGCGATCCCTTGCGGTCGCACTTTGTGGCTGTTTTCACGATAGCTGGGTCTATTTATCCGTAAGGGCACCCGCAAGGGGAGCCCCTACATGGTGGCCAGTTCGGTGGGAGTTTCACATAAACACTTGTTTACTTGTGTGCTGAATGAATCACCGCGATTCCGTTTGTCAGTTTCTTGATTTTGATATCCTTAAAACCGATATCCTTTAAGATCAGACTTAACTCGTCGGGCAGGGGAAAGGCTCTTATGGATTCCGGGAATGCAGTGTAGGCTTCTGTTGAACCGGTAAAGAGTCCCCCTATCAACGGCATTATCCTGAATGAATAGAGATCATAAAGGTATCTGAAAAAGGTGTTGTCAGGTTTTGAGAATTCCAGGCAGCACATGGAGCCGCCTTTTTTTAACACACGGAAGATCTCCTTGAAACCGGTTTCAAGATGGGTGACGTTCCGGATGCCGAACCCAATGGAAACAGCATCGAATGATCCATCAGGGAAAGCGATGCTTTCTGCATCCCCCTGAACAAAGGTTACCCCTTTTATGGATTTTATTCGCCCCTGTTCGATCATTTTCAGGTTCATATCGTACACAACGGACATTCCTTTTTCGCCTGTTCTCGCTGCGGACAAAGAGGCGATATCCCCCGTCCCGCCGCACACATCCAGAACTTTTTCTCCGGGTTTTATCATGAGTGTTTCAACGGCCCTTCGTTTCCATGCATAGTGAATTCCACAGCTCAGGAGGGTATTCATAAAGTCGTATCGCGTGGCAATGGTATCGAAATGCCGGTTGACCCGGTGGCGTTTTTCCGATTCGGCATAGGCGGTAAACCCGAATTTTGCCGTACGGGTTTCAGAGACATGCCTTTCAAACTGTTCGAGCCGTTTTTCTCTATTGTACCATTTATCAATATTGAAGATCATTTTCTTGTCCAGGTCCATTTAATGGTGATGTGAAAGATGCTGTTGTCATAGCATTCCTGCTGTCAGAGCCGGCCTGATCTCAATATGGAAATGATCAGCCATAGTCCTAGGAATGTGGAAATAACATATCCTGTCACCCCAAGCAGGGTTGTAAGGGGGATCCCTGAGAACCCCAGCAGATCAATTTCCATGACTGTCCGGGATGAGTTAAGTATGAGGGAGGCTGCAATGGTTGATGCAGCGACAAGAATACCAACGATTACACGGTTGAGACCCTTTTCCAGGGTTTGATGAAGTTTGCTTTCTGCGGTGTGCATAACTTTGATGGAAAAGTTTCCCTCAGATGCAGCTTCAAGGATTTTATTAAGGCTTTTGGGCATACTCTGTAAATAGCCGGCCGCAATTTTTGCTTCATTGCCCATCTCTTTAAACAGTCGTTTAGACGAAATACGCTCCTGGAAAACCTTCTCCGCATAGGGTCTGGCAACCTTTAGAATGCTGGTGTTGCTGCCCAGCTTTTTGCCGATGGCTTCATTCTGAACAATTGTCTTCAAGATCAAAAGAACCTTCCGGGGGATGGTGATCCGGTGTTTTCGAACCAGTGTCATCACCTTGTCATAGATTTCATTGACTGAGATGGTCGTAAGCGACCGCCCATAAAACGGCTCGCTCGTCTCCTTGAGGTCAGATCTGAACTCCTTCAGGTTTACCCCTTTTGCCTCATGGAATCCCATGGCCTGGAGAGCCTTTACCACCAGATCGAAATCCCGGTCTGCAAAACCGAGACACAAATTGGCAAGCTGTTCCATCATCTCATCATCTATATAGCTTACAAGTCCGAAATCGATAATACTTACCCGGCCGTCAAACATGACAATGGTATTGCCGGGGTGGGGGTCTGCATGGAAGAAACCAAACTCCATTAGCTGGCGGGAAAAGGAGTGCAGACCTATCACGGCAATCTCCTTCGGGTCTATGCCGTGGGCCTTTATGGCGTCAACCTGGTCCACCTTAAGCCCGTCAATAAACTCCATCACCAGGACGGATTTTGTCGTAAATTCCCGATATACCCTGCAGGTATGCATGGTGGGCGTGTCTTTGAAATTTGCGGCAAATTTTTCTATATTTCCCGCTTCAATAAACATGTCCAGTTCTTTAAAGATTGTCCGCTCAAATTCTTTCACCAGATTGACCGCACCCAGTATCCGACCGATTTCAAGCCATTTTTCCATTTTTTCCGCTATATAGTACATCAGACTAATGTCTTTACGGATAATCGGGGCAATATCGGGTCGGATGATCTTTACGGCAACCCTTTCACCGGAAAAAAGCCAGGCTTCGTGAACCTGGGCAACCGAGGCTGCTGCGATCGCCTCCGGATTGAATGTTTTAAAAATCTCATCCAGGGGCCGATTAAGTTCTCGTTCCAGTACTCCGGCAATTATCTCCAGGGGCAGGGGTGGGATCTGGTCCTGAAGTTTTTTAAACTCACCAATATATTCAGGGGGAAGGAGATCATCCCGGGTGCTGAGCAGCTGTCCGAGCTTGACAAAACTGGGGCCCAGTCTTTCCATGGCAACACGGATCATCTCCGGGGAGGGAAACTGGGTTTCAGTCACCCGGCTTCCCCTGTCCGACGGCTTGAAAATATATTGAACCGGCCTGACCAGGAGGGAGGCGATGTCCTTGATCCCGAACCACGTAAGGACCCCCGTGATGGTAAAAAACCGCCGGAGGAGCCTTAAATTCAAGCCCAATTTAAGCAGTTTCATTCTCCGGATTGCTCTTCATTTTTTTCAGATCCTGCCCTGTCCCATTTTTTAGCGATCTCTTTAAGCTTTGCATGATCTGAAATATAGTGCTCCACATATCCGCAGGTGACGCAGACATAATTGTCAATGGGGGCCAGGCTGGTCAGGCTGACAGGAATGGAATTACTGGCAAAGGGTCCTCCTTTCAGGATAAGCTCAACACCGGAGTAGACTTCGCCAGAACCGCATTTGGGGCAATTACCGTCTTTCAACGTGACACCTCCTGCTTTAATCGTTTTGTTTATTGGATTGTTTCAGCCCTTAATACCTTTTCCTGATATCATAATACTTGGGATCTTGCCAATATTTGATTTTTCAGGAGGAATGGATTTTCATTTAAAAACGAAGAAAAATATACGAGCCTTACCTGGCACTATCCATCATATTATTAATGACGATTTTATGGGTTTTTCCAAACGCCATGATCTCTTCAGGTTTAAATTCCCCTGTTTTATATAAATCCATAAAGGCGGGAACTGAAAGCATATAAAGGATATAGGACAGATGCCCTGAATATCCCGTATTGTCCAGCTGCTGAAGTTCTTTAATCGATTGGTCTGCGGCTTCCATTACATAGCGGTTCACCGTTGGATGGTCGTTTTGGGTGCATACATGGACCGAATAGATTCTGCGGCAGGAAAAAGGTCTGACCTGATAAATCATGCATGCATTGTTCTTCATCAAAAATGGGCAGGGGACCGTGAGTCCTTTTTCCCTTTTTTTAATTTCCTGCTGGAAAATTTTCGTCAGGCTTTTCTGGCGGGATCTTGAAAAACCCTCCATAGCCTTCCGGATGACCAGGCCTTCCAGGGTTGTAATATCGATGCTTCCGGCCTCTTTACAGCAGAATCCGCAACCCTTTGTACAGGCGGCGTCTTTTTTAAACTCCCTGGTGGTTTCGGCAAAGGCTGAATATATTTTATCCAGCCCCGGTATCTTTTCTTGTATCTGCATGATTAGCCTGGCCTGTAAAGGAACTGCCATTATCACCTCACCACTTTTAAAAAGGCCGTTTCCAGCAATTTAACCTGCATGGCATTCAGAATAATATACGATGCCTGATGGCTGTCTATTTGGGGCAAATTTGCAAACAAAGAACAGGATTTCATAAGGGGTTCATTGCCGGGCAAACGAAATTCGGTTACAATATAATTCTTAATGGACTTATGATACTCCACCAAAGATCGTTTCGACATATTTGCAAACTTCACCTTTTCTCTGGGAGTAGGAGTCAATTTATCCATGAGTATCTCAACGGCTGCTTCCACGGTTTTTGGGAATTTCTCTGCAATTAAATCCATTAGCCTCCCTGATATGCTGACCCAGCAGCTTGTAAGTAATGATTCAATGGTATGAGCCAAAGTTTATTTTTTATTGCAAGCTATAATATTGGGTTTAAATACGGTTTTGTCGAGTTTTAATGATTTTTGCATCGGCACTTGCACTTAATTCCAACGACCCGGTTTTCATTTTAAATTTTACTTTTTACCCACTTTCTCACAGGATAACACTCAAATTCCAGTGGTAAACAGAAACAGTACATGAAAAATCACGGCAGCATAATCTGCTCAAGCCGATGATAATTTGGATCCCATCCCACGTCATGGCGAAAAAACATAGGTCGTCGAAAAGAGTGTCCGTATTTTCCTGCCGTGCCCATATCACGGTAAAAGACACCCATCCGATGCCTGGGAGTTTGCCGCCACCGGCCAGAGGTAGTTATCCAGCGGTCATGCCTGACAAATCTCGGCCGTTTGTGTAAATCAATACAGACATAACGGGGATTTGAATCAAAACAATTCCGATTACTAAGGGCGTTTCCGTAGTAAACATCAGGCAAGAATGAAATCCCAAAACCGACATTTACCCCTGCCGGCACCCAGTAATAGGGTGCATAGCCTGGTGACCACCACCCTGGACCATATATATAATAGGGGTCATAATAGGGAGCGTAGACAGCTCGCGGGTTTGTCGGTTTGATGGTAATTGTCTCATTTTCGACAATCACCTTCTGCTCAGTAGTGGTTTTGAGGTTTCCCTGTCCATATGCTCCGGAACGAAGCTTTTGGATCATGCCCATGACCTCTGTTCCCTGGGCAAAAAAGGCGCTGCCAAGATTGGTGGTCTCAACGATCCGCTCACTCATCAAAGCCAGGTTTGAAGGAAAGTGACAGAGAGCCTTAACACTGGGATCCCACTTCTTGTTTACCAGCTCACCATCGAAAACATCCCCGGTTAATCCCCGATTTTCCCTAAGCCAGCGATCGGCCTCAACCACCTCAATCGGGAAGGTAGAAGCCATCAGTATCTGAGACAGGAGCACATCGGGATAAAGGGCGATGGGTGCCAGCATCTGTGCGAGGTCATCTTCGCTGTATCTTGCAGCCTGGCCTTGAGAACCGCTCTCTTGAGCTTGAACAGGCTGTGGATTAAACACAAAGAAGAAAACAAAACAAGGGATAATAATCAGCTCCGGGAACAGTTTGAAGATGGTCGTAATTTTCATAGCTGCCTCCTCATAGTTCAGGAAAGTGCAACATACTTTTGCCTCGGTTAAGAAGCGGCCAGCACCAGACCAAACTGCGTTTTAAAATCACAGATTAAGTCTCATTCAAGATGATAATATGAGTTTTTGGCCGAGTCCGGGGTTTTTTACCCACTTTCTCACAGTATATTACTGTTCATTTTTTACGGTCTGACCTATATCAAAGACATCGTGACAGGAAGGGCATATAAAAAGCCATTTGGTTACATCCCCTTCTTTTTTAAACATAGAATGAAAACCATCTTTATATCCGCAAGACGGGCATACCTTAAACTCATTTTCCATTTTCACGTCAATAATTTTATAATCCACGAAGTACTCCCTTGTAAAATTTTACAATTGGTTATTCCGGCAAATCCTGTGAACCTTGAAGTTTCTTTCATCGGTTATATTCCTGCCCGGTTTGACCAGCAAGTCTCTGCATTGACTTCGGTATTGTATCACTATCCCCTTCATCTGATACCAAGAGGTGTATGTGGTTTAATGTAATCAATATAATCCAGCACCACAAGAACATATCTTAGTTTTGCCTTATAAACCCACATGTCATGGCGGACACAACGAACGATGAAACTCGATAAAATAAGCCGAGCCCAGTGTAGGGGCGATCCCTTGCGGTCGCCCTTTGCGGTGGCCAGACTCGATTTTATTTACCATTTTCCGATTTTATTTCAATGAATTTAATTTTTTAATAAAATATACCCGTTCAATGATGTGGCAATGATCAACCAAATGAAATATGGAAGTATTAGAGTGGATTTTAGTTTCAATTCAGGCCAATAAAAGAACAGGAAGAATCCAACAAGTGCAGTAAGCCCGATTATTAGAAGCAGTCCTGCAAAAACATTGTGGTAATAGAAGAAAGTTGGATTCCATCCTGTATTTAATATCCATTGAACGGCATACAGGCTGATAAGGATGTTCTTGTTCTCAATAACTTGCCATAAATATGCCATGTAAACACCAAAGCAAATCATGATTAAAGTCCATGCGGCCCCAAAGACCCAACCAGGAGGGGTCCAGGGGGCTTTAACAATACCGACATACCAATCAGACGGCACGCCTTTGCTTGTAAACAATCCCCCTATTGCAAGTGCCGCAAAATTGAATGCCATGAAAATGATAAATCTACAAATCATTTTTTTTATTATTCCTAACGTTTGTGTATATTTTTCTTTCGGCCGCCTGCCCAGTTGCAGAGTCTCTCCTTCCATAAGCCCTGCAGCCTATTCGACATGATCTGCTCAGCGGGAATCTCCCCCATACCCATGATTAGTTTTTGAACTTTTAGCCTGAATCAAGTAAAGTGTCCTCCGATCCCGGGTAAAAGCGCTATTGGACCACTCTTTTTTCCTTCAATGCCTCAATATCAAGGGCACAATATCCCAGGCCCTGGAGGATAGAGTCGGTATGCTCTCCCTTGTCTACCCCCCGGGTGCGGATACCGGGACGGCATTTTCCGAAACTTGCAGTATAGCCCGGCATATTCACGTCACCCAGGCCAGGGTATTGAGCCGGGCGGACATAGGCGTTGGCCTTTGCCTGGATATCATTTTCCACATCGGTCACCTTCTGGGTGGGGGCAAACATCAGCCTGGCCGCCCCTTTTCATCGGTATATTCCGGATCAAGGGCAAGTTCTGGAACACCCATGATCCGGCAGAAGGTTTTCCAGTACTTCTCCTCGGGATGGTGGGTGCACATCACCCATTGGCCGTCCCCGCAGCAGAACACATTCCGCAGAGGAGAATGATGGGAACGGTCCGCCGACACACAGGGGTCTATTTTTAAGGTCATGCTCCGTCCATCGGGCCCGGCCATGTCCACGGCTCCCACCTTGGTCCAGTAACGAATTCCATCTCCCACCGGGTCTTCCACCTTGATAACATCTGCACCCAGATCGCCCAATATGGCCCCGCCACCCGGCCCTGCGTGAAATACGCCGTATTCAACGACCTTTATTCCCTCCAGGGGCAGGGGGGCGTCATCCAGGCTGTCTCTGTCATGGTATCTGATTTCCATCCGCTCTCTCCTATTCAAATGACTTCAATCTTGATTTATTTATCAGGCCAGTAACCCCAGGGCAAGGGGATACTACCAATGATTCGAAAACCATTCTGAAAATTTAAAGAGCAATCATCTGTTTGTCTTTTGGGGTTTGGGGGTCAAAAAAAACGTTAACAATAGCTTGTATAATTTTGCTTGGTCAGACCCTACTTTGCTGAACATCTTATAAAAGTTTTTTTGGGGGTAAACCATACTTCCAAGAAATCGAGCTGTAAGCCCGGTCCCTCTAAGCGTTTGATTCGCCGAAAACTTCAGCTATCCGCTGCTGCCAGTGCGTCGGATCACGCTTGAGATGCATTATGGCTCCTACCAAGATGCAGTCGCTACGAACTTGGTATAGCACACCGAAGGGGAATCGGTTGGTGATGCATCTCCGATGCTCGGCATGAAAACACCATCCAGGCTTCTGGATAACGTCGGATCCGCTCGAATGTACGCTGTACCTCCGCAGCAAACTCAAAACCCAAGCCAAGGCGCTGTTTATTATAGTAGTCAACGGCTTCAGCGAATTCGTCTTCCGCACATGAGAGGACGAGTATTCTCATCGCTGGTTGATCCTGGCCAGGACGTCCTCTGCTGGGGAAGCTGTGAGTAATCCTTTGTCGTATGCTTCGATTCTAGATTCAATTTCTTCCGTCCAAGCAGTATCGATTTGACTGTCCTCAGAGGAATCGAAACTCTGGAAGAGGCGTTGAATCAACTCAGCCCTCTCAATGGGCGGCAGAGCAAGCGCATCATTGAGCAATCTCTCCGTTGCAGCTGTCATATAATTCACCTCATCTTTGTTTTAGTTCTATTCAAGTATAGCCGACAACACGCAGCTTCGCAACCTGGATCTGTGATGGCCTATCAGACTCCAAACGTGAAACAAATCGGCTTTGTCCGGTTTATTTTTTTGTTGAAATATTTAGATTTATGGATGTTAGACTTAAATAACGTCGTACCTAAACAATGCAATCGAGATATGGATTTTCGTGTAAAAAACCTTCCAAGATTACAGTAAATACGGTACTATAGCTCCATATATAACTACTTTATGGAGGTCACCGATATGATGAGGAAGTTTCACACGAAATATTCAGAAAAGAACCTGACGGGCAACGCTGGACTAATTAACATAGGTAAATTCTCAGAAAAGTTAGGTCTTCCAAAGATACTGTCCAACCACCTCACCATCGAACGTGGGCCTAACGCAGACTACCAGGCGAGCGAGGTAGTGATGATGCTTGCTTTAGGTGTCTTGGTGGGTGTCAAACATATGAGTCATATGGCAATTCTCAGGACCGACGAGGTTCTCCGAGCACTTTTTAAATGGGATAAGTTTCCAGTTAGCACCTCCTTCGGCCGTATCTTCAGACTTTTTACCCCGAAGCATTGTAACGAATTATCCGATGCTGAATCGGTCGTCAGAAACAAAGTGTGGGGCAAGAAATGGTTTGGGAGAATCACTCTTAACATGGATTCCACTGTTCGAGGTGTCTTTGGAACCCAAGAAGGATCAGTTAAAGGATACAACACAAAGAAAAGAGGTCAGCGAAGCTACCACCCCCTTCTGTGCTTTGTGGCTGAAAGTAGAGAGTGACTTCATAATTGGTTCCGTACCGGTAGTGCCTTTTCCGCCAATGGCAGTGTTGAATTTATGAAGGAATGCTTTGCCAAGTTACCCAAGCGTGTTTGGAAAGTATTTGTTAGAGCTGATAGTGCTTTTTTTGATGGAGCGCTTCTGGATTTGCTTGAGTCTAAAAGCTGTCAATATTTAATCAAGGTCAATCTTAAAGGGCTCACCACCCTTCTGGAAAAGCAGACCTGGCGAAAGATTGCACATAGGCCAGGGTATGAGAGCACTAAATTCGAATATAAATGTTCAGGATGGTCAAGACCCAGAACCTTTATTGCTGTCAGGTTGCTTACCGAGATTATAATCGAAGAAGATGCCCTGTTTGAATCAAAAAAATATAAGTATGATTATTTCTGCTATGTTTCAAATTTGAAGCTGAGCCCCTGGGCAACACACAAAAATTACGGGAAAAGAGCCACTAGTGAGAACTGGATTGAGTGGTGTAAAAATCAAATGTCATCAGGTAGTATCTTGACGCAAGATTTTTGGGCAAACTCAGCCATCTTTCAGACTTCTATTCTGGCTTACAATCTGTTGGTTTGGATGATGTGGCTGAATAATGAAGATGGTTTTAATGAAGAACCAAACACCATCCGAATGTGCCTGATCAATGTACCGGCACGATTAATAACCAGGAGCCGACAGTGGTTAGTACGACTGTCAAAGAACTATTTTTACAAGGACCGATGGCAACAGTTAGAAAAATCCATCTTGCAATTAGATTTTCACTGAGAGCTCAACCGACACAAAAAAATGTAATAGGAGGAAGCCAATGGACTCCTGCGTCTAAACGTTGCTTGTCAGAGTTATGCTGGGGCATAGGTAGCTCAAAAAGTATGTGCGCATAGCCCATACGGGCCAAAACTTTAACTTTTGCTCTCCCTTAGTACGAAAATCCGGCTGAGGGGCAACCCTTGGCCTATGCTTTCAGGGTACCATAATAGGTTTGCAACTTTTAGGTTAAAATGAATTTCATCACCAGGCTTTTTATTAAGAATTAACTTGAAACATACAGGAACGATCCTACATGAAAATTCACGCCCTCGCCGGAAAAGCAGCACCGGAATCTGTGCTGGCCAACATTCCAAGGCTCGTTTCATCCTACTAAACCCATCAGCCGGACGTTTCTAAGCCGACCCAGCAAGTCGTTTTCAGAACATCCGGCCACCGGGGCTCGTCACTGAAAACCGGTTCCAACCAAGATCACATTCTCGCCATCAGCCAGGCCCTGTGTGAATATCGAACATCCCAGCATATCGACGGGGCCGCTTTTCATGGGTATGGATACCCATGCCCTCTCCGAACCGGCCCTGGCAAGTGCACTCGAAATCTTTGCCGCTGTCGGTGTGACCGTCATGACCATTGTCAGTGGGGCATTTCAAGCGGCAGGTGCTTAAAAAGAAGTTATGAAAACCCGTTATGTTGGCGAATTACGACCGGTCAATCGTCAAAAGTAAATTCTGACAGGTATGTTTCCAAAGCCGTTTTGGACTCGCCCTCCAAATACGGGCAGGCATTCATATTTTTCGCGCCTGTTCCCGGTCCTTCACCGCGTTGACCGTTATCCGGTCTGCCTGAACCGAAATCAAGCGGCCCTCGGTCTGAAAAGTGACGGCCGGTGGATGTTTTACGTACTGATGCCCTCCAAGTGCCGTATTCAAATAAGGGATGACGCACCCCACGTCCTGGTCCAGACGGGCAATGCCGTTGACGCTCATGGCGCCGGGCATACAGTGGTTGTTGACGATTTCAAGACGAAACGATTTTAAGAGCATTTCTTGGTCCTCAGCGGGAAAAAAGGTTTAATGTCACCCTTAATCCTTATTCTTGACAAACTGTTATATTACAACATTCTCCTGACAGTCATCATCCGTTCTTCTTTTTCCTGATCGGGCAACTCATTCCATGGGGTATCAAAAAACGGATCAAAGGAGTCGGGGTTATCCTCCAGTTCCAGATCCAGCCATGACATGGGATTAAACATCCCATCGGCATCTTCCTGGCCGGAACGCTCTGCCGCTCCCAGGAGATATTCCATCAAGCCTGCTGTGTCATTCTGTTTTTTTCCTTCCGCTTTAGCGGAAAAGGGGTTGTAGCCCGGCTCTTTAGATAAGGTTGCCCAACCCACAAGGATATCCGGCCTATAGACTTTTTCAGCCCAATCCTGGGGTTCAAATTCCTCAATTGCAACTGAAACAGCCGCCTCTTTGCAGTCTGTGGCTTCAACAACACTTTTCACGATTTTTTCTGTCAGATTTTTTTTCTGCTGTGCAGATTTTCCAGCATAAAGCTTTACTATGATATGTGGCATGAAATGATTTAATCCTTAAACTTTATTCTCAGTGATATTGACATATTGCACATATATCAACTGATGATGGAAATTGTCAAAAATTAATATCAAAATCAAGGTTTGACCCCTATTCCCCCCTATCTATTTCAGGCCTTTAAGACCGTCAAATTATTTTACCACGAAGAAGCCCTTACTTCGTGGCCTTCGTGCTCTTCGTGGTCTAAAAAAAATCAAATCAATGTAATTTGATCCAATATTGATGGTAACCGTTTAAATTTATTTTGTAATTTGTCAAGAACGAGGTTGCCCTGGTTGTGGGCTGATCCTGGTTGTGGAAAAGATGCCGGTTATGATACAGTGGCCGCCCATACAAAAAACAACGGCAAACAGGCAAATATATGCTCATTCAAACAGGACTAACGGTTTTCAGTGCGATCTTTCAGCTGTTTCTCATTTCCCTTGGGGCAGGCATTCTGGTACGGAAAAATCTTGTATCAAAACCGCAGATTCAGGGCCTGTCGGCCGTTACTGTAAATGTTTTTCTTCCCTGCCTGATCATGGCCAAAACATTGACCCAGTTCCACCTCGAAGCATTTAAACTGTGGTGGATTCTGCCCGTGTCAGGTGTTTTACTGATCGTCGCAGGCCTTATGTTCAGCGGACTTCTGTTCCGGTTCAATCCCGGGAAAAGACCGTTCATGACCCTTGCCAGCATGCAAAATGCGATCTATATCGTTCTGCCCATTGGTCAGGTTCTTTTTGCAGATCAGTTTGATCGATTTGCCATGTATTGTTTTCTCATGGCCATGGGACTGAACCCCGTGATGTGGAGCGTGGGAAAGGTGATGATCTCAGGACAGACCCAGGGCAGAATTCATTGGAAGGATTTTATCACGCCCCCTCTGGCTGCCATTTTTATTTCCGTTGCAGCTGTTTTTACACACCTGGCGCCGCTCATACCGACATCGGTGATTGCATCCATGGATTTACTCGGCCAGGCAACCGTCCCCCTGGCTGTTTTTATTCTGGGAGCCACCATGGGGTCAATTTCACTCAAAAACATGCCGCCATTAAAAGATACCCTGATTGTCGCAGGGGTAAAATTCGTTCTGGTGCCTTCAGCGGTTTTTGCCGTCCTCTACTATGGAAAAGTTTATGCTTCAATGCCCCTGTTCTGCACTTTGATGATGATACAGGCTACATCCCCGCCGGCAACCAACCTGATTATCATTGTGGAAAACTATGGGGGAGATACTCCGTCGATCAGTTCCATGATGCTCATTCAGTATCTCATCTGCATACTGGCCATGCCGTTGTGGATTTCAGTCTGGCAATTTACCGTGGGTTGAGGCTCCTGATCAGAATGAACCCCCGACCCGATTTCCGCGCTTGATTTTATCCAATCGATTTAAGGCCCTCCAGGCGTTTCTTAAAAGACTCTATATTGAATGTCTTGAAGTATCTCTTGAACATAATTTCTTTTGAATATACATTTCCAATGTATTTCATCGCCAGGTTTTTTATTAAGAAAATTTGAAACACACAGGAGCGATCCAACATGAAAATTCATCCCCTCGCCGGAAAAACAGCACCAAAATCTATGCTGGCCAACATTCCAAGGCTCGTTTCATCCTACTACACCCATCAGCCGGATGCTTCCAAGCCGGCCCAGCAAGTCGCTTTCGGAACATCGGGCCACCGGGGCTCGTCACTGAAAAACAGTTTCAACGAAGGCCACATCCTCGCCATCAGCCAGGCCCTGTGTGAATATCGAACATCCCAACATATCGACGGACCGCTTTTCATGGGTATGGATACCCATGCCCTTTCCGAACCGGCCCTGGCCAGCGCACTCGAAGTCTTTGCCGCTGCCGGTGTGACCGTCATGATTCCCAAAGGGCTCGGCTATACGCCCACACCGGTCATTTCCCATGCCATCCTGACCTTCAATCGAAACAAACCGCGAGGCCTGGCCGACGGTGTGGTCATCACCCCCTCCCATAATCCCCCTGAAGACGGCGGGTTCAAATACAATCCTCCCCATGGCGGGCCGGCGGACGATGGGATAACCCGGCGCATTGCTGACAGGGCTAACGAAATCTTGGAAAATGGTCCGGATCAGGTCAAACGAATGCCCTTTGAAAAAGCGCTCAAAGCCGATACGACCCACGAATATGACTACATAACCCCCTATGTGGAGGATCTTGCCAACGTGGTCGATATGGAGGTGATCGCCGGATCCGGGCTCAAGCTTGGTGTGGATCCCCTGGGAGGGGCTGCAGTACACTACTGGGTGCCCATTGCCGAGCACTACGGGGTTTCCCTTGAGATCATCAACCCGTTCGTGGATCCTACCTTTGCGTTTATGCCCCTGGACAGAGACGGTAAAATCCGCATGGACTGTTCTTCACCCTTTGCCATGCAGGGGCTGATCAAGCTCAAAGACAAATTTGACATCGCTTTTGGCAATGATACGGATGCCGATCGCCACGGAATTGTCACCAAAACCGCCGGACTGCTCAATCCCAATCATTATTTATCTGCGGCGATATGGTACCTGTTTCAAAACAGACCCGACTGGAGTCAATCGGCCGCCGTGGGTAAAACACTGGTATCCACCTCGATGATCGACCGGGTGACGGCCCATCTTGGGAGAGAGTTGTCTGAAGTGCCCGTGGGCTTTAAATGGTTCGTGGATGGGCTGATGAGTGCTGAAATCGGTTTCGGCGGCGAAGAAAGCGCCGGGGCGTCGTTCCTGCGCCGGGACGGCTCGGTGTGGACCACGGATAAGGACGGCATTATCATGGATCTTTTAGCCGCTGAAATCACGGCCAAAACCGGCAAAGATCCGGGTGAAATATACACGTCCCTTGAGGAACAGTTTGGGACTTGTGTTTATGAGCGTATGGATGCCCCGGCAACTGCCGAACAAAAGGCGGTTTTAAAGAAACTCTCCCCTGAAACAATTACCGCCAGGGAACTTGCCGGAGAGCCGATCCTCGCCAAACATACCCGGGCACCGGGCAATCAAGCCCCTATTGGGGGGCTGAAGGTGGTCACGGAAAACGGCTGGTTTGCCGCCCGACCATCCGGCACCGAAGAAATTTATAAAATTTACGCCGAAAGTTTCAAAGACAGGGCGCATCTGCAGCGGATTCAGCAGGAGGCTCAGGCCATTGTCAGTGCCGCCTTTCAAGCGGAAGGTGCTTAAAAAGCCTGAATGCTAGGATTCTCCTTTCCTTCTCACTCGTCTATTGATTGTGCGTCTGTATTTTGATACCCATCTCTAGGTTTTCAAAGAGTTGGGTATGGTGAATAAAGGAAGGTTTATGAAAAAGAAGATATTTATACTGGGCCTGGTGGTATGTGCCGGACTTTTTTTCTTATATTTTAATAAGTTTGACAGGCAAGTTCAAGAACAATTTCAAGGAAGGCTGTGGGAACTTCCGGCCCTGGTTTATGCCCGGCCCCTGGAGGTCTATCCCTCCATGCACCTGGTTCCTGAGTTGTTTGAAAAAGAACTGATCCTCATGGGGTACCAGAGACGGAAGGGTTCAACTGAACTGGATACCCCGGGCACCTACGCCCGCATGGGCAGCTCCTTTGACCTGTTTTTGAGGGTCTTTGACTTCGGGGATGAGACGCTTCCCCTGCGCCGCACCAGGGTCCGCATCAAAGAGAACCGGGTGATCCAGGTAAAAGATATCAAGACTGGCAGGGAAAGGGAGATGGATCGGTTTGATCCGGTTGTGGTGGGCCGGTTTTACCCGGCGTCCATGGAGGATCGGGTTCTGGTAAATCTGGATCAGACCCCTCCCCTGCTGGGAAAATCCATTGTAGCTGTGGAAGACCGGAATTTTTACACCCACTACGGCATTGATCCCAAAGCCATTTTCCGGGCTATACTGGTAAATATTAAAGATCTCAGACTTTCCCAGGGGGCCTCCACCCTTACCCAGCAGCTGGCCAAAAATTTTTTTCTGACCCCGGAAAAAACCTTGATCAGGAAGATCAACGAAACCTTTATGGCAGCTGCCCTGGAACTTCATTTTTCCAAGGATGAAATCCTGGAAGCTTATATGAACGAGGTCTACCTGGGCCAGGACGGCAAACGCTCCATCCATGGGTTCGGCCTGGCCGCGGATTTTTATTTCGGCAAGTCCACGGCCAACCTTGCCCCCCATGAGATGGCTCTGCTGGTGGGAATGCTCAAAGCCCCCTCATCCTACAATCCCAGGACGAATCCGGACCGGGCCAGGCAGCGGCGGAATCTGGTCCTTGAATTAATGGCAGACCAGGGGCTGATCTCTTCCTCCCAGTTAAAACAAGGCCTGGCCGCCTCCCTGGGGGTAATTCAAAAACCGGTCAAGGGCCTATCTCCATTTCCCTTTTACCTGGATCTGGTGAAACGGCAGCTGCTCAAAGAATACCCGGAAAACGATTTGAGAACCATGGGACTGCGGATCTTTACGGCCCTTGATCCCCAGATTCAGCTGGCCGCAGAACAGGCTGTCTCTGATTTTTTGGAAAATAGAAACAGCAGCTTGGAAGCCGGATTGGTATTTTCTGCAACGGCCACCAATGAGATCTATGCCCTGGTGGGGGGCAGGGATTTCAGGTACAGGGGTTTCAACCGGGCCCTGGATGCCCGGCGTCCTATCGGGTCCCTGGTCAAGCCGGCTGTATATCTTACGGCTTTGGCCCAGCCGGACTCCTACACCATGGTCTCCCGGGTCAGCGACGGCCCGGTAAAAATCAAAAATCATGACGGAACTTTCTGGCAGCCCCAAAATTTTGACAAAAAATCCCACGGACAGGTGGGGCTCTTTCAGGCCCTGATTCATTCTTATAATACCGCAACGGTGACGCTGGGCCTGGATCTGGGTCTTGATAATGTCTCAAACACCCTGGAAAAATTAGGTGCAAAGCCTGAAACCCCAGGTTTGCCTTCCATACTCCTGGGGAGCATGGATATGTCTCCCATCCAGGTGGCCCAGATGTATCACACCCTGGCATCCGGAGGGTTTTACACGCCGGCCCGGGCCATTCGAACTATCTATACCCTTGAAGGGGAAGCCCTCCAGCGATATGCCTTGACCATTGAACAGCGTATGGATCCAGGAGCTGTTTTTCTGGTAAATAAAATGCTCCAGGGCGTGGTTTCCCGGGGAACGGGAAAATCCCTGAATAAATGGCTGCCCCGGGATTATTCAATTGCCGGGAAAACAGGCACCACCAATGACCTCAAGGACAGCTGGTTTGCAGGATTTTCAGGCAGTCATCTGGCTGTGGTATGGATCGGACGGGACGACAACCACTCTACCGGTCTTACCGGTTCTTCCGGTGCCCTCCAGGTGTTTGGCCGACTCATGTCAAAAATTTCTAACACTCCCCTGGATCTGGCCGTTCCCGAGAATATTGAATGGGGGATCATTGATTCCATAACCGGATACAGAACCAGCGGGGATTGCCCCAATGCCGTGTCTGTTCCGTTCATCAAAGGGTCTGTTCCGGAAAAATTCCAGCCCTGTGAGTCTGATTTCCAACCTACCCAGCCTTCTGATCAACCCCTTCCAGAGTCTTCATCCAAGGCAGAGCCCCCAATAAAACAAAAAACCAAATATCTTATGGATTGGTTTAAAGAGATCTTTAAATGAAGCAGAACCTTTTTGTCCGATGGGCAGCCATTTGTTCAATTCTACTATTAATTCCCTTTTTCATGGCCTCCTGCGCCAAAACCATTATTCCATCCATTCCCCAGACCCACGAGCCCCCCAGACAGGTGCCGGAAATCGGGGAGCCCCCACCGGGAAAGACAATAGAAAAGCCGGTCCAGCCTCAGCCTGAAAAGCCTTCGATCCCGGCTCCCCAAAAAGAGCCGCGGCCGGCCATTCTGAACACATTGATCCGAAAGGCTGAAAAGGAGCTCCTGCTCCGTAAGCCTGATATTGCCTTCCAGACTCTGGAACGGGCCCTGGCAATTGACGGCCGGGATCCTGAAGTCTGGCACCTCATGGCAAAGGCCAGGCTGATGAACGAACAATACCGCCAGGCTGAATCCCTGGCCAGAAAGTCCAATACCCTGGCAGGTGATGATCGTTCCCTGAAAAAGAAAAATTGGAAGATAATTATCCGATCCCTTGAGGAGCAAGGCAGGGTGGAAGAGGCAGACCAGGCCAGGCGTTCCGTTGATAGCGTTTAGGTGCACCTCTCCCTTTATTTAATCTTAGGACCTAACGGATAAAATTGGTCAAAGTTTTGGCAACCGGCCCAGGCGCTGGAAACTGCTCCTTTCCTGCGGCGATAACGTTCATGATCCATGCCATGTTTTTACCCAGCACCTCCATGATCTGTTTACCTTCACCATCCTGCTCCATTTCACCAGGTTTCATGCCATGGGCCACATTCCAGTAATTAGAGGAAGGCATGATCATTTCTGAATAGCTGATATAGTGATTCAGGGTGTCCACCGTGGGAATTCCCCCGGATCGTCTGACAGCCGCAACTGAGGCTCCGACTTTGTGCCGAAACAGGCCGCCGTTGTTCGAGGAGACGAAAAAGGCTCTGTCAAGAAAAGACTTCATTGTACCTGCAACACCGGAAAAGTGAACAGGAGAACCAAGCAGGATGCCGTCGGCCTCTTTCATCTTCTGAATCCATTCATTAACCGGATCATCCTTAAAGGCACAGGCTTCATCCTTGTTCTTTACACAGCCGTAACAGGCGATACATCCCTGGATCTTTTCCTTGCCGACATGGATCATCTCAGTTTCAATACCTGCCTTTTTCAATTCAGCAAAAACCGTATTCAAAGAACAGGCTGTATTCCCTTTTTTCCTGGCGCTGCCGTTAAATCCAACAACTTTCAAATGTATTCTCCTTTTTGTTGATTATTATAATGGATAAATTAATCCGGATGAAAAAGTATTGTTTTTTCGTTACCAGCTTATAAATTCAGGAGTGGTCAGCCCCATATGGGTGTACATTACTGACGACTCGGTCATGGCCACAATCATAGAATAGCAGACTACCTGAATCAGTAAATGTTTCAATAGCTGTTAAAGTGTAACCTTTTAAAGGAATATGAAGGATACCTGAAAAGTACGAAAAAAACAAATAAATGCCTAAGCCATTCAACGACGATAGTGAGTTCTGCTGCAGCACAAGTTGACAAGCACCAGGAAAGCTGATAACAGCCTCAAACGTTTGTGAAATATGGTAAACCTCATTATACAGGCTGGTGAATGTAAAATATGAGCTTCCTAGAGTTGTTTTATGACATTGCGCGAGGCCCCTTGGCCCTGTCGGCATTCCTTATTTTTTTCACAGGAACTACATTCCAGGTATTGCGTTTTTTTTCCCTCAGCAAAAAAATTCATAAAACCAAATCCAGACCCTTCCGCCTGTCCAAAGATCTCTCCACTGCCAAACCCTTGACAAGATCCAGGGCTCAGCGGCTTGCAGCCCTTAAAGTCTCCATTGTCGGTGTAAATCCCATAATGACTATAGTAACGTCTATTTTTCATCTCTGTCTTGTTGTCGCCCCGCTCTTGCTTTTGGGACATAATCAACTCATTCGTGAATCATGGGGAATAAGCCTTTTCAGCCTGCCGGAGAGACTCACGGATATCATGACCCACGTGGTTATTGGCTGCGCCCTGTTTTTTCTTTTCCGGCGAATACTGATTGCAAGGGTCAGATCCATTACTACTGTTTCCGATTATCTTATTCTTATTTTGACGGTCGCACCTTTTATAACCGGCTTTCTTGCCTTTCATCAAACCCATGCCTATAAACCGCTTATTCTCCTGCACATGCTCTCTGGTGAATTGATGCTTATTATGCTACCTTTCACTAAACTTACACATATGATATTTTTCTTTCTCTATCGTTTTTTCATACCCCATGAAAACAGTTTCGGGTGCGGAACCAGAACATGGTATTTCGGAGGGCCCAGATTCAGCTTTAAAAGATGGTATTTTGGAAAAGATGAGTTTGATATCGAAGAGTGGTGATATTTTAAAGGGGATTTGATCTTGAACGAAACAGCAGATGCAGTTGATGTCAAAAAAATTCGAAGAACCCTCAACAAAAACAAAACGCAAATCAGTTTATCCCTTAAGCTGTGTGTTCATTGTGCCCTATGTGCTGAAAGTTGTTTCCTCTATACGCACCGGGGGAAAGACCCCATTTATATGCCTTCCCATAAATTTATAAATTCCCTGGGCAGGCTGCATAAAAAAAAAGGAGATATTGACAGAAAAGGCCTGGAGGAGATAAGAGAGATCGTCTGGGAGAGGTGTGTTCTCTGCACCCGGTGTTACTGCCCCATAGGTATTGATATCCCCGGAATGATCGCTCTTACCAGGGAGATATGCCGTGATCAGGGTGTACTGCCTCAATTTGATGAAGCATAAACGGTCTTTTTTCCACTTTGTGTGGCTTTGGGACTGGGAAAGCAGAAAGAGCAAATAAATATGTATCTTAATAAAATAAATTTCTGGACAACTCTGATTTTATTTTGTGCTGTTCCATATCTTCCAGCATCATTTGCCCAATCAGAAGACATATTACTGAATCATGACCTCTCCTGTTTTCAAGAAACCGCAGACGGCACAAAAAAGCGTTCTCCGGTCATGCTGACCCATCAAGCCCACATGTATCAATTTGATTGCCTGGAGTGTCATCACATTTATAAAGACGGAAAAAATATTTTAGATGAGTCAGATCTTGAAGAGGGGGATCCGGACATAGCCTGCTGCTCCTGCCACAATTCCAAGGCAAAGATAGCGCTTGAGGAGGCATTTCACAGTTCATGCATCCCATGCCATGATAAGAGCAGTAAAAAATTCTGGATTCCCCGCAAGGGAATTCAATGGAAAGCCTTTATATCTGAGAAGGCCCACACGGCTCCCACCCTCTGCGGAGAGTGCCACATACAGCCCGGACCATTGCCTCCAAATTGATCCGGAGATCAAAGTCTCAATTTTCAGGTTCATGCCCGGCAGGAACAATAAATTCGAGATTCAAGACCCAATCCACGGGATTGATGAGGCTCATCCCCTTCCTCTGCAATTAAAAATGGACGATTGTCCAGGAGGCATAATTGGTCAAAATAGAAAGAAAACCCTTTGAAGAGATCAAATCCTTTGTAAAAAAATATGACAAAATTTTAAATATCGGATGCGGAGGATGCGCATCTGTCTGCCTGGGAGGCGGTCAGAAAGAGGTTAACGCACTCAACACCGAGCTTAATTTAACCTTTAAGGCTGACCATCTCCGGACCAGGCTGAACGGCTATACTGTCGAAAGGGCATGCAACCTCAGATATCTTGTTGAACTTGAAAAGGTCGTAACCGATTATGACTGCCTGGTCTCCATGGCATGCGGGGCCGGTACCCAGCTCCTTGCCGAAAAATTCTCCCATATACCCGTTTTCCCGGTGGTAAACACGGTAGCCATTGGAATAGACAGGGATATAGGGGTATATGAAGAAAGATGCCGTGCCTGCGGAACATGCGTTATCGGCTATACCGGCGGCATATGTCCTGTAACCCGGTGTGCCAAGAGCCTTTTTAACGGTCCCTGCGGCGGTGTATCCAACGGCAAATGCGAGCTCAACACCATGGTTCCCTATGAAATAACCTGTGCATGGTGCGATATCTATAAACGCCTTAAAAAACAAAACCGCCTCGAAGATATTCTAAAAATTCACCAGGCCACAGAGTGGGAGAACCAGATACAGAGAACAATTGTTCAAGAGCCCTATCGAAACAGATATTACGAAAAGTATTAACTCAACCTTCGGGATTGACATTATCAGGACCGCAGATTAAGGCTGAAGTCCGAAAGTTGAGGTATTAATTAACCAACGAGGAAAATATGATCGGTAAGGAATTCGGAAAATCAGTAAAAGAACATCTATCAGGTCTTAAAATAAATCCACCGGTCTTCTGGATATCTGCAATTATTATAATTGGTTCCATGACGATTCAGATCCTGTTCGGCAAAAAAATAGTCCCTTTTATTTCATTGCTCCGGCTATGGGTATGTGAATACACCGGCTGGTTTTTTGTCCTTGTGGTCAATGTGATTCTTTTCTATATTCTCTTCCTCTTTTTTTCCAAATACAGCAGATTAAAACTCGGCGGCCGGGAGAGTCAACCGGAATTCAACTTTTTTTCATGGTTCTCCATGATTTTTTGTGCCGGCACTGGCATCGGCCTTGTATTTTACAGCGTTGCTGAACCCCTTTCTCACTATCTGACCCCGCCTCCCATGGGAGTCGCCGCCCGATCAATCGAGGCGGCAGAACTCGCCATGGCTTTGACCTTTTTCCACTGGGGCCTGCATGGCTGGGCCCTGTTTTGCCTGGCGGGACTGGGAATGGGTTTTTTTGCATTCAGCAAAAAACTGCCCCTGACCATCAGCAGCACTTTTTATCCACTTCTGGGTAAAAAAATTTACGGGCCAATGGGCATTGCCATTGATATCTTCGCATGCGTTGCCACACTGTTCGGTCTGGCAACATCCCTGGGCATGGCTGTATCCCAGATCAACGCAGGGTTAAACTATATTCTGGGAATACCCATAAACTCCACCGTCCAGATAATACTGGTTGCCGCCATCACCATATGTGTCATCTTCACCGTTATCGGAGGAGTCTATTCAGGGATAAAAAAACTGAGTATTATCACCATTGTTGTGGCATTTTTCCTGATGGCATTCGTCTTTGCGGCAGGACCTACATCATTTATTCTTAACGCCGTCCCCCAGAACATGGGAAGTTATTTGAGCCACTTCTGGAAAATATCCCTCTTTACCGAAACCTTTTCCAACACCCAATGGCAAAACTCCTGGACTATCTTCTTCTGGGCCTGGTGGATCAGCTGGGCGCCCTTTGTGGGAACATTCATTGCCCGAATTTCCAAAGGAAGAACAATAAAAGAATTTATCCTCGGTGCTCTGCTCACCCCGGCCCTGCTGGCATTTTTGTGGTTTACTGTTTTCGGAACATCTGCGCTCTACCTGGAGATAACATCCCAGGGTATGGGGATCTCCCAGACAGCGGACAAAGATATCTCCACCGTTATTTTTACATTTTTTGAAAACTTTCACCTTTCCGGCATCAGTTCCATTACCGGCATTATCCTGGCAGCCCTGTTTTTTATAACTTCGTCCAGTTCCGCCACCCTGGTCCTCAGCATCATGACGGCCTGGGGTAAGACCAATCCGCCCAATGTCCAACGTTTTTTTTGGGCCATCATCCAGGGATGTGTCGCCATAGCCCTTCTGATATGCGGAGGCCTGTCATGCCTGCAGTCAGCAACCATGATTACCGGACTGCCCCTGTCCGGAATACTGCTGGCAATGGTTTTCAGCCTTAATAAAGGGTTAAAAAAAGAGTATGATAGAGTTTACCAATAGAGCAAATGGGGTCAAGCCTTGATTTTCACCTTTAGCTAAATAGAATGAGAGCAAATGGGGTCAAGCCTTGATTTTCACCTTTAGCTAAATAGAATGAGAGCAAATGGGGTCAAGCCTTGATTTTCACCTTTAGCTAAATAGAATGGGGTCAAACCTAGTATCGCACATATCTCAAGGTTGACCACAGTTATGCATTGCCCCCCGCCCGTATGGCCCGCTGAAACATCACCACTTGACAATACATAGCCAACTATGCTTATGTATAGCCAGCGATACAACGCCATTAACAAGGAGATGCGAAGTGGATGATAACCTATGCTGTAAGCTGAACTACCTGGTGCGGCTAATGCTGTTTCAGGTGAACGAACGAGTCAAACCCCATGGTGTGACTCAGGGTCAGGTATCCATTCTCTGTTGCCTGCAGGAGGAGGAAGGCCAGACACAGGCGGAACTCTGCAGGAAAATCCAGGTTGAGCAGCCTACCATGGCAAACACCCTGCGGCGCATGGAGAGGGACGGCCTGATCGTGCGAACCATAAGCGAACTGGATAAGCGGCAGGTACTGATCCACCTCACCGAGCGGATCCGCCCGACCGTTGCTGCGCTGCAGCAGAAACGGGACGAGGTGATCGCCTGCATGACCCAGCACATGTCCCCGGAGGACATGACGACCTTCAACCGCCTCCTCAACCTCGCACTAAACAATCTGGAACATCCAGAAACAGACCAACCAACAGGAGATTGACTATGAAAACCTTTGATATTGTAGTTCTCGGCGGCGGCCCCGGCGGCATGGTGGCAGGGATGATGCTATCCCAGGCAGGCAAATCAGTGGCCATCGTCCAGGACGAGACCGACAGCATTGGCGGAGTGTGTCTCAACCGAGGCTGTATGCCGACCAAATCCATGCTGAAGGCCGCCAAGGTCTATCGCGATGCCAAAAAAGGCGAGCACTATGGACTGGATATATCCGTGGGACCGGTCGACCTGCACCGAATAGGAACCATCACCGAGGGTGACCTGAACAAACTGCGCGGCATGACGCAGATGTCCATGGACAATTCACAGATTACCGTGTTCCGCGGCCTTGGTTCATTCGTATCCGATCATGAAATCCGCATCAGTAAAAGTGATTCCACCAGCGAACAGGTGCGCGGCGGGCAAATCATTATTGCGACCGGCTCCACACCCTTTGAGCTGCCTTTTGCCCCCTTTGACGGCCAATACATTCTCTCGAGCGACCACATCCTGAAAAACAAAGAACTCCCGAAACGGCTGCTTATCGTTGGGGGCGGGGCCATAGGCTGCGAATTTGCCACGTTGTACAACAGCTTCGGCAGCAGCGTTACCGTGGTCGAAGGTCTAGCAACCCTGATGCCCCGGGAAGACAAGGACGCCGGAACAAGGCTGCAGACCGCCTTCGAGGAACAGGGCATTACCGTCAAGGCGGGCACCAGCATTGAACACATGGCAGTGGAGAACGGCAAGGTTAAGGTCCGATACCAGGGGACCGACACAGGCGAAGAATTCGACAAGGTGCTGGTCGGGGTCGGCCGCAGACCGAACATCAGCGCCCTCAACCTTGAAGCTGCCGGCGTGGCGACCGAGCGGGGGGCTGTCACCGTGAACGAGTTCTTGCAGACGAGCGTACCCCACATTTACGCCCTGGGTGACGTGATCGGCACCATGATGCTGGCCCATGCCGCGGAGAAGGAAGGGCACCTGCTGGCCCAAAATCTCATCCAGGGCACCAGCCGCCCCCTGGACCTGAGGGTTGTGCCCCGGGTTGCCTACTGCCACCCGGAAGTGGCCGCGTTGGGGGTCAGTGAATCCGCACCGGGCATTAAAGGCTGCACCCTGGCCCAGGCACCCAACGGCCGATCTGTGGTGGACAAGGTCAACCCGGCCTTTGTGAAGCTGTTTGTCGAGGAGGCCGCCAACCAGATTGCCGGGGCCATCATCATCGGCGAAGGGGCATCGGAAATGATCCACGAGGTGGCCCTGGCAATGGAAAACCGCTTGACCCTCGATCAGGTGCAAAAAACGGTGCATGCCCATCCGACCCACTCCAAGAATGTGCTGCTGGCCGTGCAGCATGCGTATTCCAAAACAAGCCGGCGCTGATTCCGGTAGAATCCCGGCCGGTCATTGAACCTGTTGCAAAACTCTCCTTCGAATTGGATGATTTGAAGTCAGCAGCGCCCAAAGCATTTCGTGTCAATGTTTTGTGTGCTTGAAGCCTCTACTTGAAGCTCTGCAGCAGGCTCTTACATCGAGATTCATCATCTTTTTGGTCGTTTATAGCCGTTGTTGAAGAGCCTGTTTTGAATGACACTTAAAAGTTGTTAATGACGTCAGGAAGCCTAAAACATGGCTCAAGGCCGGCCAGTGCTTTTCCATTTTAATCTCTTTTAAGGGTTTCGCTTACATCTGATCAAGAGACACTTTAATGGTGGTTCATTGATCTTCATATAATCTATCAGGCCATAATCTTTAAACTCACGAACGATGCTTTCAGAATCATAAAAATATACACTCAGACCGTCCATTAACTGATACCTGTCTTCACTTAATAACAAGCCTTTTTTGTACAAAATAGATTCTTTCGACGGTACTGTAAACATCATGGTGCCATCCGGTCTCAATTGATTATAACAGTCTTCAATAAATTTCTTTCTTTGATTTCCATCTAATAATTGAATCAAAGCATAACAGAAGATGCCGTCATATTGTTTCTTATCGTAAGGCATTTCGGTTACAGAACCATGGAAAATGAGGATATCCAGTCCAAGTTCATTGCGGGCTATATCAATTGCCGTTTTTGAGATCTCAATTCCGGTCACACTCATCCCGTTTTCAAGAAAAACAGATGCATTCCTCCCATATCCAATTCCCGGAATAAGGATGTCTTTGGCCTGTTGTTTGAGGAAAAAATCCGTTGCCAGAAGGGCTGAATTTGAGGGTTCAAATCCCCAACTGATTCCTTCATCTTTAAATTTTGATTCCCAGAATTCTTGCATAATTTGTCCGTTTTCTAAAAACAGGTTTCAATCGTTCAAAGAACCACATTGCACAATGCTACCAATTATGGATAAGTTTCGAAGTATCCACATGGTTTTGGATCAGCCCGTACTCCAGGGCGAAATCTGCAAAGGCCTGCCACTTGACAGGATCATGGACGTTTTGGCCAGCAAAATAGGGTCGGGTCAGTTCAAACGCCTGGGTTTCAACCGTGACATCGGCTTCAGGAACGGCCCCAAGGTATAGTTCCAGGGCTTTTTCCGGGTCTGCTTCAAGTTTTTCCATGGCAAGCCTTACGGCTTTAACAAATTTGCCGATAAGAATTTTTTTTTCGGCCAGGGTATTTGAGCCGGTTACAAAGATCAGCTCTTCATAGTCGGGTATTCCGTTTTTCTCCAGTTCAAAGAATTCGGCCGTGTATCCGTGCTGTTTCATTGCCACAGTTTCATAGGTTTTAAAGGGACCCATTACGGCATCCACCTTGCCCGAGACAAGGGCCGGTAAAATGGTAAACCCGACATTTATCGGAGTATAATTTTCTATATTGTTGATATCGGCAAAGGCCTTGAGCAGCACGTCCATAAGGCCGGGGACCGTATATCCTATTTTCTTCCCAGACAGATCAGCGGGTGTTTTTATTTTTTCATTCAGGAACAGCAGGGTTGTCAGGGGATGGACAACAAGGGGGGCCACGGCTTTCAACTTAAGACCCTGATCCGCCGCAATAATGGTTTGGGGCTGGTAGGAAACAGCAAGATCCACCTCGCCTGCGGCGGCAAGTTTCAGGCCGTCCGCAGTTTCCGACGGGGTGATTATCTCCACAGTCAGACCCTGGTCTTTAAAATATCCAGATTCCCGGGCAAGGAAAATGGGCAGATGATCCACATTGGGAAACCAGTCCAGCATGAGTTTTAGCCTATCAGCAGCAAAACCCTGGGCAGGTGCAAGAAGGGTGACGGCCAGGAGGAGCAGGATACATTTGTTTTTCATTTTATTCCCTTTTGTTTTTTGGTTTATCATTCAGACCTTGATCATAATGAAGAGTGGACAGAGCCGTCATCGCCATCGTACGATTTTTTTTTCAATATAACCCACCAGGATCCATAGCCCCAGGCCCATGGCTGTCAGCCACACTATTGCGGCAAATACAAGGTCCGTTTGAAGGCGTGCATTGGACTGGATCATCAGATAGCCCAGCCCCTTTTGGGCGCCCACCCATTCCCCTATAATTGCGCCTATTGTAGCTACGGTCACGCCTACCCTCAGGCCTGAAAAAAATTCAGGCAGAGCCCAGGGCCAGTAGAGAAGATGCAGCTTCTGGAAAAAAGTGGCCCCCATCAGGGAAAACAATACCCTGAATTCTTGATCGCAGCTCTTCAACCCTGACAAAAGAGTAACAGTAATGGGAAAAAATATAATAATCCAGGCGATGAACACCTTGGATGCCATGCCATACCCAAGCCAGACCACAAGCAAAGGAGCCAGGGCAAACACGGGAACCGCCTGGGAAGCCACAAGAAAAGGAGTCAGCCCCCGCTCAAGCCCGGGATTGGCAAACATAAAAATTGCAAGGGGTACGGCCGTGACCAGGGCAAGGCAGATGCCCAGCAATATTTCTGCAAGGGTGGTAAGGGCGTGGGGCCAGATAACAGGGGCCTTGACCAGGGCGGTAAGCGCAATATCAGACGGCGGCGGAAGAATAAACACCGGGACATCCATTATCTTCACACCCATTTCCCAGATGATCATAAAACAGAGGGCTATTCCCATTGCTATGGCGTTGGTTTTGAAACGGTCAGATCCCATTAATTTTCATTCCTCTATTATCAGCCATTTTGGGATCTTTGGGATCGCAGATAAGATCCAGGGAGTTTAAGGTCCTGAGCCGCTCCAGAACCCGGACTCGGATATCCAGCAATTCAGGAGTTTCAAAGGCCCTTGGTTTGGGGGACTTCGGTGTAAATTCTTCGATGACGTCCATGGGGCAGGAGCTGAGCAGACAGATTGTGTCCCCGAGAATCAATGCCTCCTCGATGTCATGGGTGATCATGAGAATGGTTTGATTGAATTCAGACTGGAGCAAGAGCAGCAGGGAGTGGAGTTCCCCCCGGGTAATGGCATCCAGGGCTGACAGGGGCTCATCTAAAAGGATAAGTTCCCTTTCAAACATCAAGGTGCGGACCAGGGCGCATCGCTGGCGCATGCCGCCGGAGACCTGTGCGGGGTAATGGTTCTCAAAGCCTTGGAGGCCCATGGAATGGAATAACCGGCCAGCCCTTTGTCCGGCCAGGGTCCTGTCTTGTTTTTTTCCCCCGGTTATGGCCGGCAGCAGGCTGTTTTCCATGAGGGTGAACCAGGGCAGCAGTAGATCCTTCTGCTGCATATAGGCAGCATGACCGCGAAGGTGGGTAAGGTCTTTTCCCTTCCAGGTGATCTTTCCCCGGTCAAGGCCGACGACCCCGGTTAGTCCATCAAACAGGGTGGATTTCCCGCATCCAGACGGCCCCACCAGCACCTTGAATTCCCCCGGTTCAACCTTGAGGGTAAAATTTGAAAAAATGGTCCGGTTACCAAAGGATTTGGCGGCACCAATGACTTTAAGCATGGTCGTTTCCCTGGGCTCATCATTAAAATTGAATGTCTGTTCTGGATGCGTACAGCCGCCGGGTGGGATGGGGGCTTTCCTTCGCCAGTATGAACCGGATCAGGTTCCAGGGGTCGAAACAAGGGTTGTTTCTGTTTCCTCTCAGCCGAATACCTTCGACTCCCCCAGCCTTCCATTGACGCCGCAATAGTTGGAAATAAATTACCATGACCAGATACTCCTGTCAAATGGGGATCTGACCAAACAGCAATATTGTAACGATCGGTTAAAAGTTGTATACATGGGACGGCTGTCCGGTTGGAACAAAAAGAATGGCCAAAGCGATGTTCCTTCCAAAGGACAGCAAATTATTTCATCTGGGGCCTTATTCACCGGCCCGGGCCGCAATAACTACTTTGTAAAAACCGGGAAAACACCATGGGCAAGACGGATATCATCATCATCGGCGCAGGCGCTTCAGGGCTTATGTGCGCAATTGAGGCGGGCAAACGAGGCAGACGAGTCCTTATGCTTGACCACCAAAAAAAAATCGGACAAAAAATCCTCATGTCCGGCGGAGGGCGGTGCAACTTCACCAACCTTCAAGTAGATGCATCCAACTATGTCTCAAGGAATCCCCACTTCTGCAAGTCGGCCCTGAACCGATTTACCCAGTGGGATTTTATAGAAAAGATGAAGGAACACAATATTGCCTTTCATGAGAGGGAGCACGGGCAGCTCTTTTGCGACAACAGCGCCGCTGATATCCTGGAGATGCTGGCTGCCGAATGCCGCAGGGCAGGGGTCGAATTTCTGCTGGAAACGACTATAAAATCAGCGGAGAGGGAAAAAAACAGGACCTTCCTGTTATCTACGGACAGGGGGGATTTCAAGGCCTCCTCCCTTGTGGTGGCAACGGGCGGCCTCTCCATCCCCGGAATCGGGGCAAGCCCCCTTGGCTACAGGATCGCCGAATCGTTCAACATCAATGTCTGGCCCCCTGCCCCCGTCCTTGTGCCCTTTACCCTCCAGCCCCGGGATAAAGAACGTTTGTCAGGGCTCTCAGGCATGAGCGTGGATGCCGTGGTCAGCTGCGGTCAAACAAGTTTCAGGGAGAACCTTCTCTTTACCCACCGGGGGCTGAGCGGACCTGTGATCCTGCAGATTTCCGTCTATTGGGAGCCGGGTCAAACCATTCTGGTGAATCTGCTGCCGGAGGTTGACCTTTTGTCCCTTCTCAAACAGGCACAGACAGAGCGGCCCAGGCAAAAGGTGAAATCCATGCTGGCAGCCATTCTGCCCAAACGGCTTGTACAGGCCATGGTCCATGGAGATCTTGCCGAGGCCACCCTTGGTTCGGTCTCCCACTTGAGGTTTGAAGAGATGGTCGCAGGCCTGGCACAATGGGAGGTCAAACCCGGCGGGACCGAGGGGTACAGAACCGCAGAGGTGACAAGGGGCGGAGTGGACTGTGATGCAATTTCCTCCAAAACCATGGAGGCCAACAGTGAAAAGGGGCTGTTCTTCATCGGCGAGGTGCTGGATGTTACCGGATGGCTCGGGGGTTACAACCTCCAGTGGGCCTGGTCTTCCGGATGGGTAGCAGGCCGGCATGCCTGACCCCGTTCTCACACTATAGCAGTCATGGGCACCGACCCGAAGCGACACACCTTGTTTCAAAACAATACAGGTTTAACCCGCCCAACCTCTCCCCTTCAACCTTAAAACCTGCACGAGTGTTGATTGTTTAAGCTTAAATATCAGAACGTTAAAAACACCTCCACCATGCCGGAACAACGGGGCACCACTCTTGCAATCATTAAGATTGGCAGGAGTGAAAAGAAAAACCCCAGAATAAGGAGGTAGAAAATGAAACCATCATCCACGAAATTCAGGGTAAGAGGATTCCAGGTACTTGAGGAGCAATGCATCTGGATGCTGACCGGGGTTGTGAACTTCCGTCTGTGCGACAAGGCTTACAACTGCTACGACTGTGCCTTTGACAAGGCCATGACAAAGGCCATGGGACGTCCCAACGGTAGAAACAGAGACTGGGCCGAAGCCATGAACAACACCTATGACGGCTCCTCCCGCCCCTGCCGCCACCTTGCAACCGGAAGGATCCAGCAGCCGAAGATCTGCACCAGCAGCTATGATTGTGGGCGGTGCGGGTTTGACCAGATGCTTGACGAAATTGAGGCGGCCGGGCCAAGGGGCGGAGTCAACCTCCAAAAAGCCTCGGGTTACGCCGTGGCTGACGACTACTACTACCATACGGGTCACACCTGGGTACGGGTGGAGCATGGCGGGCTCGCCAGGGTGGGGGTTGACGATTTTGTCATGCATCTGTTCGGAAGTGCGGCTCTGAAAGAACTTCCCGGAATCGGGACCAGGATTACCCTGAACAGACCGGCATTAATCCTGGAGCAGCAGGGAAATCTTGCCCCCGTACTCTCGCCTGTTACGGGAAGGGTGGTTGCGGTGAATGAGCGTGTCAAGGAGCACCCGGAACTTATGCGCACCCAACCCTATGATAATGGGTGGCTCCTCCTGGTCAATACCTCGTCCCCGGTAAAAGAGTACCAGGATCTCTTTTATGGTGATCGGGGAATCGAGTTTATCAACGACGAGTTCTTGCGGCTGAACAGTCTCATGGGCAAGGAATACGAGGGGCTTGCCGCAACCGGTGGGGAGCCTGTCAACGACTTTTTCGGCTTGAACCCCGGCATTGGCTGGGAAAAACTGGTGAACGAGTTTCTCGCTCCCAAAGACCTTAAGGGAACTTGCAAAAAATAATCCACCAGGGGGCAATTCATGAATTGCCCCCTGGTGTCGGCGGCGTTATCGTCATGGGCTATCTTTTCTCCGATGTTTTTTCAATGGCCTGGAATCGCCGCATGAACCTGCGATCAATGTAGTCCTTGATCATAAAGGCTATTTTACCGCCGAATACAACGCTCTTTTTTTTCAACACCCCCTGACCACCCCCCAGGTTGAAGATAAGCAGGTAGTCGGGTCCCGGCTCAAAAACCTTCAGGGGGCCGTCACCCCCAAGGGTTGCCATGATGTTATGAACGAGGATCGGATTCTGACGCACGGCATAAACCCCGACCTTGTCCAGGGGCTTATCCTGGAAGTGGATGCAGTCTCCGCCGCCGAAAACTTCCGGATATTTTGTCGACTGGAGGAATCTGTTGACCAGAATCCCCCTGTCCGGTCCCAGGGGAAGTCCCGAATTTTGGAACAGGCTCGACGGTTTTACCCCGAGGGCCATGAAGGTGAAATCGGTTGTAAAGCTATCCCCGGAGTCAAGGGTTATCCTGCCCGTCTCTACTCTTTTAACATAACCCTTTTCAACGATCTCAATCCCCCGATCCTCAAGGATGGAAATAATTCTTGCCCGGATGGACCGGGGGAATCTGGACATGAATTTTGTGCCTGCAAACACCTGAATTACCGGCATGTGACGGTTAACCTTCTTTGCCAGCTGCCAGACGTTCCCAGCCACCTCTGCCGATGAGGGCCCTCCACCGACAATGGCGATCTTTATCCTCCTCTCCCGGAACAGGCCTGTAAGCTTTTCACCGGCCTCCATGAGTTTTTCAATGGGTTTGACCGCATAGATACGGTCACCCTCCCCGACAACCGAATCCATGGGGACATAACTCCCGGCGTTAAACGAGATCACATCATAAGCTAAGGTCTCGCCTGCCTCGGTAACGACACTTCGCTTGTCAGGATCTACGGCCACGACCCTGTCCCGAACAAACACACCCCCCTGGTCTCTCACAACATCTGCCGTTGCAAACCGGATATCGCCGGGTGTGTAGGTGCCCCCCAGCATACCCGGCCCCATGCCCGAGTAGAAATGATAATCCGACGGTCCGACCACAGTAACCCTGTGGCCCTTTGCCACAATTGATGCGATATTTTCAAGCAGCAGCATGTGGGCGTGCCCACCACCTACGATCACCAGGTGTTTTCCCATCCTAGGACCTCCGTGAATGTTCTGTTACAGGCTGTCCATAAGCCGTCCAAGAGTTACGATATGAGCTTTCTCTTCGTTTGCGATACCCTGGACAATTGCCTTTGATTTTGAATCCGAAAAGCTCAGGCTGGCCCGCTGGTAGAGATCCAGGGCCTGGGCCTCGATGGACATGGCAAGGGAAATCACCTCAACCGGGGAGTTAAGATCCGGATTGAACAGATCCAGGTACTCTTCGGTGGTGAGCCCGCCTTCCAGGACACTGGTTTCAACCATACGCTCAAACCCGTCCTGATCCATGGGGGTCATTGGGTCCTTGGAGTCGCCGTTCATCCTGTTGTACGCCTCGAGAATCGAAGCCTGGTGTTCAAGCTCTATTGCGGCAAGCTTGTCAAACAGACCTTTCACCTCGGAACTAACGGTCTTTTCTCCCATGGAAAGGTAAAAGTCCCTGAGCCCCTGCTCCAGGGAATAGGCCAGGATCAACACATCCCTGGGTTCCCGTCTGCCCGTAAAGAGATCCATGCCAAGATCAGGAGCTCCCACAGCTGTTTTTGACTGCCACGCCTTGATACCGCCTGCCACATTAAAAACCTTTTTAAAACCCTTGCCTGCCAGCATCTGGGCAGCAACACGGCTGCGCCCGCCAATGGCTCAGTAGACCAGGGTGGTTTTTTCAGTATCCAGCTCAGAGATGCGGTCCGTAAGCTCACCAAGGGGGATAAGCTGTGCCCCCGGGATATGGCTCTTCTTGTACTCCGAAAGCTGTCTGACATCCAGAATGGTAATCTCTTCTCCGGGATGCCGGGCAATATACGCCTCTGCCTCCACGGCACTTATTGAATCAACCGATGTAAAAAACTGCCTCCACTTCATGGTAGTGTCTCCTCCCAAATCTAATGAAACGCACAATTATAGACTTTATCAGACAATGAATTGTGCTGTAAAGAAAAACAAACCAGACACAACAACCCTCCTCTGCTATAAACCCATGTCCTGCGGACACAACGAAACGTGAAACTCGATAAAACAAGCCGAGACCGGCATAGGGGCTCCCTTTACTGGTGCCCTTGTGGAGGCCAATTGGGTTGGAATTTAATATAAAAAATAACATGTCCTGCCGACACAACGAACAATGAGATACGATAGTTGTTAGCTAAGAGCTAAAAGCTAACGTAGGGCCATGAACTTCACCTGACCCAGGCAATAACGGCAGAAACAGGGGGGAAGTTTGTCAAGGGTCCCAAGGTCACTGGAAAAATTCATCACACACCCCTGCTGGTGGCAGTGATCCAGCATGCACAAATGGCCGAACTCGTGCAGGGTTATCTTAACAATTCTTTCGGGTTGGTCGCCAAGCCGGAAAACAGAGGCCACGGCGGCACCTCCCCCCTTTCTTGCCTCGCCAAAGACAAAGGTGAACACGGGCACAAAGAGGTCCACATCCACCAGGGCCACCACCCTGCGGCAGGATTTAAAATCCATGGACTCGACATTTTTGATGATAAGGGCGGCATCGTACTGAATTCTATGCCGGTCAAAGGCATAACCTGGCGGCTCCCCAGGGGAAAAAAACTTTACATCGATGCCAAGCTGGCCTGCAAAAGCCTCGGCCACGCTGCCGATTATCTGTTGATCCACGGTTCCCAGGGGAAGAATCCCAAGGGGATGTGCCCGGACATCGTTCACGGTTTTTCAAGTTTGTTGCGCTGGATTATCCTGTGGAGGGTTGTTCTGCCCACGCCAAGGATTTTGGCCGCCCGGGAGATATTCCACCCGGTACGTTCGAGAATCGCCCTTACATGCTCCTTTTCCACCTGTTTCAGCGTGTTCATGGATCCATCATGGGTGGATGTCGAGGCCCTGCCCTGGAATAGAAAGCCAAAGTCGGCAAGGGTCAGGGTCCTTGACTTTGAAAGCACCACGGCCCGCTCAACGGCATTCTCAAGCTCCCTGACATTGCCGGGCCAGTCATGACAGATGAGAGCCTCCATGGCTGCCGGGGTGACCCTGTCCACCAGGCGGTTGGTTTCGCTGCTGTACCTGGCAAGGAAATGGTCCACGAGCAGGGGGACATCCGAGCTGCGGTCTCTAAGGGGCGGCACCTCCAGGGTGATGACGTTGATCCTGAAAAAGAGATCCTGACGAAAAGTGCCGGCCCGGACCATCTGGTGAAGGTCCTGGCGGGTGGCGGATATCAGCCTGAAGTCAACATCCCTGGGGGTTGTCTCGCCTATCTTTGTGATCTTTTTGTCCTCTAACACCCGCAGCAGATCCACCTGCATCCTCTGGCTCACCTCTCCGATTTCGTCAAGAAAGAGGGTTCCCCCGGCGACCACCTCAAAATAGCCCTTGCGACCGGTGTGGGCCCCGGTAAACGCCCCCCGGGTGAAGCCGAACAGCTCACTCTCCATGAGGGTATCTGGAAGCGAACCACAGTTGATGGGAACAAACGGCGAATTTTTTCGCAATCCCTTGGCATGGATGGCCTTTGCCACAAGCTCCTTGCCCGTTCCCGTCTCCCCAAGGACAAGAACCGGGGCGTCTGTTTCCGCCACATCGGTGATCATGGAGTAGAGCTGCTGCATGACCTGGGACTCGCCGATGATATTGTCAAACCGGGTTCTCTTGTCAAGTTCCCCCTTTAAAAAACGACACTCATCGTCCATGCGCATCTGGTGCAGAATCTTTTCCATGACAAGGGAGAGCTGATCGGGCTTGAACGGCTTTAAAAGATAATCTGCGGCCCCCTGTTTCATTGCCTCTACAGCTGTGTCAATCGAACCGTAGGCCGTGATGATAACAACCGCCGAGTCGGGATAGAGCTCCCTGGTCTGCCGGACAAGCTCCAGGCCGCCCATGCCCGGCATCTTCATATCGACAAATAGAACGTCAAAGCTCTGCTGTTCGAGCTTTCCAAGGGCGGCCTCACCGGACTGGGCGGTATCTGCCGCATACCCCTCCCTTTTGAACCAGTGAAACAGGGACTCCCGGACGATGAGTTCGTCATCCACGATTAAAACACTGATTTTCTGAAGCATCCGTCTGCCTCCTGTTGAGGGTCTGCCACCAAAGGAAAGAGCATCTTAAACGAGCTCCCCACCCCTTTACTCGTGGCCTTTATGCTCCCCCCGTGGTCCTTGACAATGCCGTAAACAATGGAAAGCCCCAGGCCCGTTCCCTGGCCCGCCTCCTTGGTGGTGAAAAACGGATCAAAGATATGTTCCATATCCTGCTGGCTGATGCCGCTCCCACTGTCCCCTATCTTCACGCTGGCAAATGTGGCCGTCTCTCTGTCAGAGACAACGGTCAGCGTGCCCCCTTTGGGCATGGCTTCGATGGCGTTGAAAATCAGGTTGAGAAAACACTGCTGGAGCTGATTTCTGTTGCCCAGGATCTTCAGGGGCTCATTGGAGAGACTCCTCGCAAGCAGAATATCGTTCAGTTCAAGCTTATGTCCGGTCAGGGCAAGGACCGATTCAACCACCTCGCTTAAATCCACCTGGACAAACTCCTGGGGAGACTCCCTGGAAAAAGTCAGAAGCCCGGATACGATGTTGCCGCAACGTTCGAGTTCCCTTGTCATGTGGGTGAGAAATTCGCTGAAACGTTCCATATCAGCGGGTCCTGTCTCACCGTTCCCAATCATGTCGCACATGATGTGGCTGAAGGTGAGCAATCCCTGGATGGGATTGTTGATTTCGTGGACGCTCGAGGCAACGAGCTTGCCAAGGGCGACCAGGCGGTCCTCCTGGACCACCTTTTTCATGTCTGCCTCGATCTGCCTCACCTTGTGCCGCCAGCGATCCTTGATCTGGCCTGTGATGTCCCGCCATAGTTCCACAATGCGGATAACCCGCCCCCGGGAGTCCTTGACCGGATATGTGGCAATGTTGAAGTAGGCGGTTTCTCCACTGGCAAGGGGATGTTCATGGATGATGTGATAGGATTTACCAGTCTTGACCGTGCGCTCCAATGGACAGTCAAAGCCATCTTCCTGGGCATGGCAGGGGGCGTAAAACCCCTTGACCACATTATAGCAGAATTTTCCGACCACCTCTTCTTTGCCCTTTCGAACGGCCTTTAAATATTGCTCGTTGGCGTCGATGATGGTAAAATCGATATCAAGCAGCACCACTCCGAGGTTGATCTGCTCGAAAAGAATATCCGTAGAGGTTTTCTCCACCAGCACCTCCTCTTTGGCCGAGGCAAGGCGCTGGCTGGTATCAAACAGATCACGCAAAAGACGTCCCACATTGTGCTCGATCACCCCTACCCCCTTGGGCCGGGATGCGATCAGCTCAGGAAGGGCCTTTGAATTGGTCAGCTCGATCACGGCATTGAGATTTTCAAGCCTGAACAGATCCTTAAAGTTGTCGGTGGTGTATATACCCATGGATTTGGCCATGGCAATGCCCTCGGCCTCGAGATCGACGTCGCAAACCCCGACGATATGGATGTTCAGATAGGGAAAGGACTCGTTAGTCAAAAGATCGAGGTAGAACCGGCAGGCCCTTCCGCCCCCGACGATGGCGATGTTGAAATCCAGCGGTTCATGGAGCTGTTGGACGATGTTTTCCATGGTCCCCCCAAATTTGAATGAATGGCAATATATGAAAAATCATATCACAATCAATCGGACAAAAAAACAGTTCTGCTTAAAAGTTCTATTCCCTTGTCTTTTATTTGTCGGTTGAGTATGTTTTTCAGCACATCAAATTTGTAAACACCAGAAGAATCACAGTTAAAGAGGAGGCTCCATGGGCAAATGCATCAACCACCCCGACACAGAAACGCCCTACAAGTGCATGAAGCACAACATCTATCAATGCGAACGCTGTCTTGAATGCCGTGATCCAGAGCTCTACTGCAAGTACAGGACCTCCTGCCCCATTCACTTCATGTCAAAAAAGGGATTTGGTGAAGAGGAAGGGGGGTCCATGCCGGTTGAGCAGGGGACCGATCTTGAACCCTGCACCGTAAACTTCTCCCCGGAAAACATTTCAGTGACCGTTCCCTCGGGTTCCACCCTCTTACGGGCCGCGGAAAAGGCCGATATTTACATCAACGCCTCCTGCAACGGCAAGGGCTCCTGCGGCAAATGCAGGCTGATCCTTGAAACGGGCGAGGTTAAAAGCCAGCCCACGGCTCTTTTGAGCGACCGGGAAAAACAGAGGGGATATCACCTGGCCTGTCAGACCAGGGTTCTTGGATCTGAGGTCAGGGTCAGGATACCCCAAGAGACGATGGAAAGAAAGCTCAAGGCCGAGGGTATGGGCAAAGAGGCAACGGAAAAGCTCCATGGCCTTGTGGAGGTGATCACCCCCATGATGAGCAACACCGTTCTCCATCTTCCAGCCCCGACCATGGATGATACGGTAAGCGACCTTGACAGGGTCATACGGGGGTTGAAACAGCATGGAATGGACACCTCAAAGCTCAGCACCAGCCTCAAGGTGATGCAGCAGATCACAGATGCCGCCCACAGGGGAGAATGGAAGATCTGCGTGTCTGTTCTTCACAAAAAATGTTCAAGCGAGATCGTGAAGGTGATTCCAGCATTTGATCAGACGACGAGCCTCGGCCTTGCAGTTGACCTTGGCACCACATCCATCGTTGTCTACGTTGTGGAGATGGAGACGGGCAAGATTCTCTCCGCAGCATCGGGCCACAACCGCCAGGCAGCTTGCGGAGACGACGTGATCAATAGAATCGTGTGCGCAGAAAAAGACGGGGTGAAGAAGCTCAAGACCATGGCACTTTCCACCATCAACGACCTCACCAAACAGGCCCTTTCCACCCTTGACCATGACCAGTCCGCCATTGAAAACATTGTAATCTCGGGCAACACCACCATGGTTCATCTCCTCCTGGGGCTGGAGTCAAGGTACATCAGAAGAGAGCCCTATATCCCGACGGTATCGGAATTCCCCATCATCAAGGCCGGGGAGCTGGGTCTCAGGGCTGCCCCCTACGCCGGGGTCTTTATCATGCCGGGCCCCGCAAGCTATGTTGGTGGAGACATCGTGGCGGGTCTCCTCTACACCGGGTTCCACATGGGCGAAGCCCAGACCCTGTTCATCGACGTAGGAACCAACGGGGAGATCGTCCTTGGCAACAAGGAGTTCCTCATGACCGCAGCCTGTTCGGCAGGCCCAGCCTTTGAGGGGGGCGGAATCCGCTGGGGCATGCGGGCCGAAGACGGCGCCATCGAAAAAATCACCCTTGATCCTGTAACCTTTGTTCCCACCTATGAGACCGTTGAGAACAAATCTGCCAGGGGAATCTGCGGATCGGGCATGATCGACCTCATGTCCGAGATGCTGCTCAAAAAGGTGATCGGCCAGGATGGGAAATTCAAACTCGATGCCAGCCACGACCGCATGACCCTGTTCCAGGACGAGCTTGCCTTTATCATCGAGCATGGCAAGAACCTTGCCTCAGAGGAGGATATGATCTTTACCGAGTCTGACATCAGAAGCCTTGTACTGTCCAAGGCCGCCGTGTATGCCGGATTCACAGTGCTTCTTGACGAGGTGGGAATGGATTTTTCCATGGTGGACCAGATGATAATCACCGGCGGCTTCGGCCAGCACCTCGACGTTGAAAAGGGTGTGATCATGGGGCTTTTACCGGACATTGAGAGGAAGAAATTTCGCTACATGGGCAACTCTTCCGTTGCAGGCGCCTACATGGCACTTTTGTCAAGGGACTTCAGGCAGGAGGCCCTTACCATATCAAACAACATGACCTATATTGATTTCTCTTCATCCCCACGGTTCATGGACGAGTTCATCAAGGCTCAGTTTCTGCCCCACACGGAGATGCGGCTTTTTCCCAGTGTAAAGATAGTAGATAGGTAGTGGGTAACAGCTATTGGGAGGAGGAGGAGGAGGGTCAAATCAACCGGAAAGATACTACAAAGATAATACTCGAAAGCATCTCGGACGGGGTCTTTACCGTTGACCTTGACTGGCGGATCACCTCGTTCAATCGGGCCGCAGAAAAAATCACCGGCATCCCACGCAAAGATGCCATTGGCCGCCGGTGCCAGGAGGTGTTTAGGTCCAACATGTGTGAATCCCACTGTGCCCTCAAACGCACCATGGAGCAGGGTAAAGACCTTATCTGTTCGTCCACCCACATCCTGGACAGCCGCAACCGACAAAAACCCATCACTGTTTCCACCTCCCTGCTGAAGGATGGCAAAGGAAGGGTGGTCGGCGGGGTCGAAACCTTCCGGGATCACACCCTTGTCGAAGAACTCAGGAAGGAAATTTCAGGCAGATTTAACCGCAACAACATGGTGAGTTCAAGCCCTGCCATGCAGAGAATCTTCACGGTTCTGCCCCAGATTGCCGGAAGCGAGAGCACGGTTCTGATCAAAGGTGAAACCGGAACGGGCAAGGAGCTCATGGCAAAGGCCATTCACGATCTAAGCCCCAGGAGTTCAAAACCCCTGGTTTCCATAAACTGCGGGGCTTTGCCCGACTCACTCCTGGAATCCGAGCTCTTTGGCTACAAGGCCGGGGCATTTACCAATGCCGCAAAGGACAAGCCCGGCCTGTTTTCCGCAGCCCGGGGGGGCAGCATCCTCCTCGACGAAATTTCGGAGACAAGCCCGGCCTTCCAGGTAAAGCTTCTCCGGGTTGTGGAGGCCCACCTGTTTCGGCCCCTCGGAAGCGTTAAAACAGAACCCCTGGATGTGAGAATCATCACCGCCACCAACAGGAACCTCCTTGAACTGGTAAAGACGGGTGATTTTCGGGAGGATCTCTTTTACAGGATCAACGTTGTTCAGGTTGATCTTCCGCCCCTAAGGGATCGCATGGAGGATATCCCCCTGCTGGTGGACCATTTTATTGCAAAGCTTAACCGCCTCCGGGGTAAAGAGGTCCAGGGGATCGATCCAGGGGCAATGGAAATGCTCATGAACCACGATTTCCCGGGCAACATACGGGAACTCGAAAACATCCTAGAGCACGCATCCGTACTCTGTTCAACCGGCAGGATAGAGACAGGCCATCTGCCATCATCCCTGGCAGGAAAGAACATTCCTCTAGGTTTTACAACCGGGGAGAGCCTGAAAGCAGCTGAAAAACGAGTCATAATGGATGCCCTGGGGCAAAACAACTTCAACCGCACGGCAACGGCAAAGATGCTCGGCATGCATAAAAGCACCTTTTTCAGGCGGATCAACCGGCTGAACATAACACTACCCAGGCAAAACGGACGCACCCGGCACGATTGAACCATAAACGGGGATCATAGGGTCGCATATTTAAGACCCAACAGGGTCGCGATATCGCCACCCCGAAGAAAATCTTCTCTCCTCATTCTGGAAGCAATAAATGGCGACACCCCCTCCAGCAGGGCATCTCTACTGGTATACAACAAAAACTTTCCGCCAGGCACATAATTTGCTTTTAATTATATGTTCGACTATAATTCGGCTATTCGTTTGCAGTTAACAGTTAAAACAAGGAAAAAAATGAAAATAGCGATAAGTTCTACAGGCAAAGATTTTAACGCCCAGATCGACCCCCGTTTTGGCAGATGCTCCCATCTGGCAATCGTAGAGACCAGCACCATGGAAATCCAGGTGTTTGACAACGAAAACATTAACCTCAACAGTGGGGCAGGTATCCAGACGGCCGGCTTTGCCGCATCCAAGGGAATCGAGGCGGTCCTTACGGGCAACTGCGGTCCCAAGGCCATGCAGGTATTTAACGAGGCTGGCATCAAGGTATTTCCGGGCCAGACCGGAACGGTGAAAGAGGCTGTTGAGCGCCTGAAAAACGATCTCATCACCCCGACCAGCGAGGCAAACGTACCTGAGAAACAAGGTTTCCAACCACAATCAACCCCCGGCATGGGAACAGGAGGGGGCATGGGACGTTGCCAAGGCGGCATGGGTAGATGCGGTGGTGGTGGTGGAAGGGGAATGGGCGGAGGTGGCGGTCGAGGCATGGGAGGTGGTGGCGGAGGTAGGCGACAATAGCACCCGCAACCAAAAACTTTAATCTGCGATCCTAATGACCTAAGGTCGGGGAGATAAAATGATAAAAGCTGCAATCATCCGATGTGAAAAAAATGAAACCAGGTGCCCCCTTACAAACTGCCTCAAGTGCCTTGTGGAAACAAGAGAGGGATTTGCAGGTTATGACCAATGCATGCCTGCCGGGGTATTCACCTGCCGTTGTCCGGGAGATAACGCCGTTGATCTTGCCAAAATCATAAAATCCAAAGGGGCGGACGTGATCCATTTCTGCACCTGCACCTTTGCAAAAAAGACAGACCAGGGGTGGAGCAAAGCGAAGGGGGGGTTCTGCGATTCCATCGACAACCTAATGGAAAGTGTCCACCAGGCAACGGGTCTGCCCTGTGTGAAAGGGACGGCCCACCTCCCCAAGGACCACACCGTAAAAATCTGGGAGTAAGGGCATGACCCTTTACAGGATTCACCCCATTGTCATGGGATCCAAGCGATTTGACAAGAGCATGATGACCTACCAGCACGGAGCGGGAACACCCTTTACAATACCCATTTACTGCTGGTATATAGAGGGGGGTGACAAGACCATCCTCGTTGACACGGGCGAGATGAGTCCTATTCAATCCCCGGAACGGGAGACTGCCATTGGCGGCAAGATCTACACCTTTGAACAGGGGCTTGCCCGATTTGGCCTGAAACCGGAAGACATTGATATAGTGATCCACACCCACCTGCACAACGATCACTGTGAAAATGACTACAAGTGCATAAATGCGACCATCCATGTCCATGGGAAGGAGATGCAGCGGATACACGATCCCCACCCCCTTGATTTTCGCTACCTTGAGGACTATATAGAGGATGTGGAGGAGAACGGTCAGATCACAATCCTCACACAGGATACAGAGATCGTTCCCGGAATAAGATGCATCCACACACCGGTTCACACGGATGGAGGCATGAGCGTCGTCATTGATACGGAAAAAGGCAAGGCTGTGATCACCGGTTTTTGCGTGATCAAAGAGAACTTTGATCCGCCAAAGGAGGTCCGGGCCATGGAGATGGAGGTAATTCCTCCTGGAACTGTGGTTAACACCTGGGAAGCCTATGACATCATGATCAGGATCAGGGATATGGCCGACATTCTTCTGCCCCTGCACGAACCTGAATTTGCATCGATCAAGACCATTCCTTTGGAAAGCTGAAACTCAACAATCAACCTTCAAGTTAAATAGACTCTTCTTCAGGAGGCAGGCATGTCCGAGAGCGTCAAACAGATCCTGGAACGGCTTAATCCCAATGCCTACGTGGACAGATATGGCCAGGTTTATACGGACACCGGCGATTTCATGCGGATTACCGGTGGGGATATCATTGTCCTGAACAATGAACATTATCTGGTGCTGAGGGATGAGGTGGAACGCAGCTTTGGAATTGAAGACCCGAAATACTGGGTAAAACGATGCCGCCACCTTGAGACTGGGATGCGGCGAATTCTCAAACTTGTCTTCCATGAAGAGTTTTTTCTCCAGCTGGGTGAAATCAAGGTCCCGTGTTACCGCAGTCCTCGAAAAGAGGCACGTATCCTTGATCTTGTGCGGGGAGACGGCAGGTTTATGCAGGGGTTTTCGGCAAAAGACCCAGCCGGTAACAATGTACGAGTGCTGGATGTCATAAGGGGAAAACGGCTCGATCAGTGGATACACGAGCTTGATTTTGACCATAAAACATACTTTCACGAATATCTGCCCCAGATACTGCCGAAATTTATTGCGGCCTGTGAGGCAATAAAATTTTTACATGACAGGGGGGAAAAACACGGAGACATCCGGAGGGATCATCTCTGGGTGGAAACAGGCACCGGAAAGTATGTCTGGATTGATTTTGACTACACCTTCGACTTCCATGAAAACCCTTTTGGTCTGGATATTTTCGGCCTGGGTGGGCTGCTTCTATATATCGTCGGAAAGGGATTTTACTCCCATCAGAACATTGCAAGTCTATATGCCGACGGCAGAAGCGTTCCTGGGATTGTTGAAGGTGATTTCCTGCTGGTCTTTAAAAACAGGCTGGCCAATCTGAAAAAAATCTTTCCCTACATCCCTGAATCGTTAAACTGGGTGCTGATGCATTTTTCAGGCAGCTCAACGGTTTATTATGAAACAGTGGACGAATTTTTACAAGATCTGCGCCCCTGCCTGCAGCAAATGGCCTGACACGCCGAACTTCGACAGATGCTGTCCGTTGTGCAGGCGGCAGGGCAACGGACATTTCCCGGGAGGTAAGTATGGATACCAATAAAATCCTCGTTGCCATTGATGGATCTGAAAATTCAAGACGAGCGATTGATTATGTGGCCGCTATCATAAAGGATTGCCAATGGTTTAAGGTAAAACTGCTCTACATAGAAAGGTCCCCTGACCGCGATTTTTTTGCCGATGACGATCTCTGGAAAAAGGCGTGTGTCAAACAACGAAAGGCGATGCACGATTTTTTATCTAAAGGCAAACAGCTGCTCCTACAAAGGGGAATTGAAGAGGAAAGGGTGCAGACAGATTATGTTGAAAGCTGCAACTCGCCCCTGGGTGGGAACCCCGACTACTGCAGCCGGGGCACCAGTATTGCACAGGACATCCTCCACGTGGCGAAGGAAGAGGGCTTTGGAACCGTGGCCATCGGCCGCCGGGGAGTATCCAAGGCAGAAGAGTTCATGTTCGGCAGTGTCTCCAGCAAGATTATTCATTCAGGAAGTAACTGCACCATCTGGGTTGTGCAATAGGAATGGGGGTGATTTCTCCAGGGACTGCAAATGAAACAGGTTGAACATAAACAACTCCGAACCTTGTTCGGTTTACAAGACACATCAGCCCCATGATCATCATGGGCCTTAGAGGAGGAGAACATGAAACTTTGCATAACAGCGACAGGAAAAGACATTGATGCCAACGTTGACACACGATTCGGCAGGGCGCCTTGGTTTTTAATTGTCGATACAGACACAGGCACCATCATTGAGGCAGTTGAAAATCATGCTGTCACCCAGGGGCAGGGAGCAGGAATCGCTGCGACCAAGCTTTTGTCAGATAAAAACATTGATACGATTCTCACCGGCACCGTCGGCCCCAATGCCGCCCAGGTATTTCAAACAACCGGGATCAGCCTTGTTGAAGGCTTATCCCCCCAGGATACGGTACAAGAGGCCCTGGTCAAATTTAAACAAGGTTCCTATGCCCAGGGGAAGAGCTCCCCATCAGCAGATGCACCCCCCGGTCAGAGTGGACAGAGAGGACGGGGGATAGCAGGCGGTGGTCGCGGCATGGGCGGTGGCGGAGGCCGGGGTATGGGCGGCGGAAGCGGCCAAGGCAGAGGTGAAGGTGGTGGCGGAGGACGACGCAGATAGTCCCGCAGGTTCGATTGAAATAATCGGCACAGAATCCCTGGGGGTTCGCGGTTTGAGTTGTCTTGTTCATGCAGGAGACCGGCGAATCTTCATTGATCCGGGAATTGCTCTGGGTTATCTGCGCCATGGCCTTTTACCCCACCCAGTGCAGGTGGCTCAAGGTGAAAGGATGCGGCAAAGAATACTTGCGGCATTAACCACAGCAACCGATGTGGTATTCAGTCATTTTCATGGTGATCATATTCCACTCCGAGACGCAAACCCATATCAGCTGGCAATCGGACAGCTTCCTGCAAATTTTCACAAAATCTCCTGCTGGAGCAAATCGCAAGGCACCCATAATGGCAAAATGAAGCAGCGTACCCAGGATCTAAAGGAACTTCTGGGGGTTAATTTTCACGATGCTGAAAATCACACTGATGGTTGTATCTGTTTTTCTAAAGCTGTACTCCATGGAGGAGGCAGAGACCCCGGACGGGACGGTGTGATGATGACCCGTATCGATCTTGGCGATGCCGTCTTTGTCCATGCCTCGGATATTCAGCTGCTCGATGCCGCAACTATTCATTATATTATTGCCTGGCAGCCGGATATTGTCCTTGCAGCAGGTCCGCCTTTATACCTTCAAACACTTTCACCGGGGATGCGTAAACTTGCATGGGCAAATGGTCTTCGCCTGGCTCAAAACATAAAAACACTTATCCTTGATCACCATCTGATGCGGGGCCAACAGGGGCCTTTATGGTTGGCTGATCTTTCAGCGGCAGCCGGCAGAAAGGTCTATTGCGCCGCAGATTTCATGGGCTGCGAACGCCTGCTTTTAGAAGCCGAAAGAGTTAAGCTCTATGGGGCAATGCCTGTATCTTCCACCTGGCATGACGAATATGCAAAGGGAGTTATAAATGCCGATTATCAGTCCCGGGAATAGATGATCCTGTCCCCTGAAAGATGCTTCCGAATTTTGTTTGCCCGTTGGAGAAAATGCAGGTGGGCGATGGCCTCTCCCGTGGCAAACCACCTCTGGGCAACGGGAAAATCATCCCAGGAGGCGGCCCGGATATCCCAGGTCATCCGGGCGGCCGTGTCATAGGCGTTGAAATCTTGGTTTACGAGGATTGCTTCTACCTCGTCAAGGCGCCTCTGGTGGTGGGCCTTTAGTTCGTCTATCCTCTGTTTAAGATCTGTGAAAAGGGTTCTGTGGCCCGGTACCACAAGATCCACCTCAAGGTCGTACACCTTGTCAAGACTGTTAAGGTAATCCTTTAGCAGATTTTCATCCTCCTCCCAGCACTGAATATTGGGGGTAATGTCCCCAAGAACATGATCCCCGGCTATAAAGATTTTATTCTCCGGCTCATACAGGCAGATGTGACCAAGGGTGTGACCGGGCGTTTCGATTGCGTAAAGGATGTATTCTCCCACTCGAATCTCGTCATGGTCGTTAATCACCTGAAGGGCCGGCTTCCACATGGAGCCGTGCTTGAATCCGGGATGGTTCGCAAGGGCGGCGCGCAGCTGATCTGCCGGAAACCCGTTAACCCTTGCTGCCTCAAGCATGGGTTCCCACCCCTCCCAAGATTCCATCAGTTCGGCCTCGGGCCGGTTGAAAAAAATCCTCGAATCCGGGGTGATCAAGCGGTGCAGCAGGCCGAAATGGTCGGCGTGGAAGTGGGTGATGAAAAAATCGGTCCGATTAAGGTCTATGCCAATCTCGTTTAACCCATTGGTCATGGCGGCAAAACAGCTGTTGTGGTTCAGACCGGTATCGATGACAAGATGCCTCTCTTTACCCTTAAAGACAACCGAATTGAGGGATTTAAGCGGCGTTTCCGGCAGGGGAATCTTGATGCAGAAAATATTGTTTGCAAGTCGTTGGATCATTGTTCAGGTACCCCTTTGCTTATGGCAATCAGGATTTTTAGAATAGCCATGGTTCTTTTTTCTTGTTGACAAAGCATTATCACAGGGACTATCTATATCCCATTATGTATGATTATCAAATAGAAAATATGATTTCCAAGACATTCAGGTGGTGGTGTCCATCATTTACAAACGCTGCCCAGGGACCGTTTTCTGTCTGACATCGACAAAAAAAGCTGTAAACAAGAGGTTGTGGGCAAAAAGCCCCAGCCTCTTTTTTAATTTTTGGGTTGGAGTTTAACCTCAACCTTTTCAATTACAGGCATTGCCACTGAAACCTGACGTATTATGGAGGGAAACATGCTTATCGTAATGGAAAAAGGGGTTACCAACGCAGATATCCAGGGGGTTGTAGATGCTGCAGAACAAAGGGGATTCACGGCAAGGCCCATTCCGGGAGGCGACAGGGTCTCCATCGGCATTCTCTACAACAGGGGATCGGTGGATGCTGCCCATTTTCTCGGCCTTGCAGGTGTAAAGGAGGTTATTCCCGTGACAAAACCCTATAAACTCGTGAGCCGGGAACTCAAACAGGAGAACACCGTGGTGTGTATAGGCGACGCCTGTTTCGGCGACCACACCCTTCCGGTGATCGCAGGACCCTGCGCCATTGAAAGTCTCGACCAGGCCCTTACCATTGCCCTTGCCGTCAAAAAGGCTGGAGCCTCGGTATTCAGGGGGGGCGCATTCAAGCCAAGGAGCTCTCCCTACTCGTTCCAGGGACTTGGACAGGAGGGGCTTGCGATACTTGCAAGGGTAAGGGAAGAGACCGGAATGCCCGTTGTGACCGAAGTGATGGATGTCGAAAACTTCGATATTGTGGAGGCCCATGCCGATGCAGTGCAGATCGGTACCCGGAACATGCAGAACTACTCGCTGCTGAAACGGGCGGGACGTTCCAAACGGCCGGTAATCCTCAAACGGGGCATGTCCGCAACCCTCCAGGAGTGGCTCATGGCGGCTGAATACATCATGGAAGAGGGCAACGAACGGGTGATCCTGTGCGAACGCGGCATCAGAACCTTTGTAAAGCATTCGAGGAACACCCTGGACCTGTCCGTGGTTCCCGCAGCAAGAAAGGAGAGCCACCTGCCGGTAATCGTAGACCCGAGCCATGCCGCAGGCGTAAGGGATCAGGTCATCCCCCTCGCCCTTGCTTCAGTTGCGGTGGGAGCCTGCGGCATCATGATCGAGGTTCACCATAAACCCGAAGACGCCCTGAGCGACGGAGCCCAGTCCCTCTACCCCGAACAGTTTGAGCAGCTCATGGAAAAGGTTCGCACCATCCATGCTATAACTCGATAAATTCAACCACCACGGGAAAATGATCCGAGGGGAAAAGGCCTGAAAACCTTTCCCTGACGATCTTGCGGTTAAGCGGTTTAACACCCCCTCTGTAAAGAATCCAGTCGATATGTCCCCCCATGGCCTTGCCGGTGAAGCCGTGGAAGGTATAGGAGTGGGAGTTCTGGAAAGAATCCTCAAATCCATTGGCCTTGAAGACCCTGTGGGCTGAACCGCCGGGGTTTGAGTTAAAATCGCCCGTAATAACCGTTGGGAGCTCAGATTGAAGGCCGGAGGCAAATTCAGATAAAAAGGTTAAAACCAGGCCGGCACTCTCCTCCTGCACTTTCGCTGAAAAATCAAAGTGGGTATTTCCCATGATAACGATAATTCCTTTGCGCTCAAACCGCCCCAGGACACACTGGCGGGGCCAGCGACTCCCATCAAGGCGGCTCTCAACCCTGGGAGTTTTGCTCAAAAAGAAATGATCCTCCTTTGTGCAGGTCCACCCTTGCCTGTAAAAGATCAAATTGTTCTGCCAGAAATCTGGACTGGGGCTTCTGCGGCCGATAAAACCGTAGCCATCAAGGAGCCTGTACAGAAAATCGGCCTGGAAGTTGTTCACCTCCTGGAATCCGATAAAATCGGGCTGGTAGAGATCAAACAAAAGGGGTAACCCTTTTTTCCGATTTTCCCAGCCATTATCGCCATCATCGGCGAGACCAAATCGAAGGTTAAAGGTCATCACAGAAAAAGATTGGGGATCGTCCATGTACCTCTCCTCAGGAATTTATTGACAAACAATCATTTAACCACCTATTCTATACACATTTACAATCATGTGTATAGAGATAGGCACCCAGCAAAGGTCAGGTTATGAAATCAATAGACACGGGCTCAATAGGCAGAAATCTATCCCTGCTGGTATTGATTGCAGTTCTACCGGCCCTGGGAATTCTTCTGTATACGGGTGTGGAACAGCGGCTCCGCTCCATAGAAGAGGCCAAGGAACAGGTACAGCTCGTAACCCACTCCATGGCCGAGATTCAATTCGACATTATCAGGTCTGCACGGCAGATGCTTTCCACCCTTGCAATGCTTCCGGAGGTGAAAAACATTGACGTACAGGGCTGCAATGAAATTTTCAAGGCCGTGCTCGGTCAGAATCCAGACTATCAGAATATTGCATTGACCGATCTCCAGGGGAAGGTCCTGGCATCGGGGGTCGAATTCAGCAGCTCAAATCTGAAAGACCGAATGCATTTCCAAAAAGCCCTGGAAACAGGAGAATTCACCATTGGTGAATATATTGTCACCCGGTTGGGGGACAAGGTTCCGTCAATTGCCTTTGCCTATCCGGTCCTCGACACCGGAGGTAATGCCAGGGCCGTCTTAACCATGTCCATAACCCTGGCCCGCTTTCCCAGCTTTTATGACAACCTTGACCTTGCCAAAGAATCTTTTATCGCCATAACAGACCGCCAGGGGATCAGACTGCTCTATTACCCACCCAGGGAAGGGACAAACCCCGTGGGCGAACCGATCCAGCCAAAGAGCTGGAAGGCATGCAGCCAGACCCTGGAACCGGGCATATTTCTATACAGGGGGACGGACTTGGTACCCAGGATTTTCGCCTTCAGGCAGGTTCAATTTTCATCCGGACCCGAACCCGATTTTTACATGTGGGCCGGCATACCTGAATCCAAAGTCCTTGGACCTGCCAACGCCATCCTGGCAAGAAACCTCCTGCTAATGCTTGCGGCTGCCGCAAGCGCCCTTCTGTGCTCCTGGATTATCGGCAAAAGGACCCTGATATCACCCATAAGGGAGCTTGTATCCGTGGCCGAAAAAATTGCCAGGGGAGACCTTGAGGTGCCTGACAAACCTGCCTTTACATCCGGTGAGCTTGGGGCTTTGACCAGGGCCTTTCATGATATGGCAGCAAGCCTGGCAGTGACCTTGAGAAATATTGGTGACGGCGTCATAACCACGGACACCCAAAGTCGAATTCTCCTCATGAGCAGGGGCGCCGAGACCATTACCGGCTGGAACGTCAACCAGGCTGTTGGAAGACCGTTGACCGATGTTATCAACACTGTCGACACCCCGGCGGATCAGAACAGCGGAAACCCCGTTGACAAGGTCCTTGCCTCTGGACAGACTATGGATCTGGCAGGCCCCAGAACCTTGATTTCAAAAAAAGGAGAGAGGAGAAGCATTACCGACACTGCCGCTCCAATCCTGGACAAGCATGGCAATGTAACCGGCGTCGTTCTTGTCTTAAGGGATGTCACCGAGCAGCTTCGCACGGAAAAGGAACTGCTCAAGATCAAAAAGCTTGAGTCCATCGGGTTACTTGCAGGGGGAATCGCCCACGATTACAACAATATACTAACGGCCATTCTCGGAAACATTCAGCTCTCCCTCATGGATTCAGACCTGTCGGGCAAGACCCGAAACTTTCTCAAACAAGCCTCAAAGGCGTCCCATCGTGCAAAAGATTTGACTCGCCAGCTGCTCACCTTTGCAAAGGGCGGCCTGCCCGTTAAAGAAACCGCATCCCTTGCCGGTCTAATCCGGGATTCCGCTGACTTTACAATGGAAAACAGCAAAATAGACTGCCGATATCTGCTGCCGGACGACCTCTGGCCCGTGGATATTGACAAGGGTCAGATGGGCCAGGTAATCCATAACCTTATTCTAAACGCCTTGGATGCCATGCCCCATGGAGGAGTCCTGGAGGTGTCCTGCCGAAATGTGAGCTCCGGCTCACCAGACCACCCGCCCTTTGCCCCTGGCCGGGATCTGGTGGCCATGGACATAAAAGATACAGGTGTGGGAATTGCCGAAAATATAATAGACAAAATATTTGACCCCTATTTTACAACAAAAGAGCAGGGAGCCGGACTTGGCCTGGCCATCAGCCATTCCATCGTAAAAAGGCATGGCGGACAGATCTGCGTGGAATCCACCCCGGGCCAGGGATCAACCTTTACAGTCTATCTTACAGCATCACCCCCTACAACATCATCCCTTTCACCCCCACCCCCATCCCCTTCAACCTTACCCCTTGACAACAAACCATCCCCAGGGACGGATAAGGTTAGCCCCTTCGCAAAAAAACTGCGCATAATAATCATGGACGATGAAGAGATGATCCGGGATATTACAGGAGAAATGCTCAACGACCTGGGACACAAAACTTTTCCAGCCAAAGACGGGAAAGAAGCTCTGGAAATCTATAAAAAAGCCATGAAAGACAACGCTCCCATTGACCTGACCATAATGGATCTCACCATTCCAGGAGGCATGGGAGGAAAAGAGGCCGTAGAAAAACTCTTGGAAATAAATCCAGAGGCAAAGGCCGTTGTTTCCAGCGGTTATTCAAACGACCCGGTAATGGCAGACTGCAAAAAGTATGGTTTTTACGCAGCCCTTGCAAAACCAAGCAGGCTTCAAGACTTCAAAAACCTCATAAATCGAATTGCAGATAAAAACTCCGATTAAGGCAACTGGAAAGAAATTAAAATGAATGCCATCGAGACAGCAGATAAAGCAGCAGATGACACACCCATGATTACAATCAAAAACATGCACAAATGGTACGGCGACTTCCACGTGCTCCAGGATATAAACCTGACCGTGGGAAGACAGGAACGGATCGTCATCTGTGGTCCGTCGGGATCGGGGAAATCCACCCTGATCCGGTGCATAAACCGCCTTGAAGAGCACCAGAGGGGAACCATTGAAGTCGACGGGATAAAACTGACCAACGACATCAAAAACATTGAAAAAATAAGGGCTGAGGTGGGCATGGTGTTCCAGCATTTCAATCTCTTTCCCCACCTGACCATCCTCGATAACCTCACCCTTGGGCCCATCTGGGTGAGGAAGACTCCCAGGAAGGAGGCCGAGGAAACGGCCATGTTCTACCTTGAAAAGGTCAAGATCGCGGAACAGGCAAAAAAATTCCCAGGTCAGCTCTCCGGGGGGCAGCAGCAGCGGGTGGCCATTGCCCGAAGCCT
>Ga0265295_1000673_pt1 | contig 66166 bp, 67 predicted proteins | sample Munlansysbiofilm_FD_192503 | JGI IMG/M metagenome (GOLD analysis project Ga0265295, IMG submission 192503) | Leachate microbial communities from a municipal landfill in Southern Ontario, Canada - Methane capture system biofilm | ecosystem: Engineered > Solid waste > Landfill > Unclassified ...
CCTCCCCCCATCGGAGAATATGAGCTCCTCATTGTTGTAGACACGGAGGGTAATGCCCTCCGGCAGCGGTTGTTTGTAAGGTTCCACAGCATCTCCAAAGACAAAAAATAGGCCACAAAAGCAAAAGGAGATATTTCCTTTACTGCCTTCATGGCTTAGTTTATAGGGTCATGATTTGTTGATCGGTAATGTAAGCAGTGCTCGTTGGTGACCCCTTCATGGGATCGGGTTGCTTGTATCTTACATAAGGAGGGGGCATCTGTCAACAAATGAAAATTGGAATGTTTGAGAGAAACATGCCGTTGGGGGCACTAGGGCAACAAAGCCCCCAGTTCCTCCACCACAAGCTCTATCATCTCCCCCAAAGGAAGCTCCTGCCTCCCCACAATGGAGATGTTGCACTTGCTGATGGGAATCAGGATCTTGTGGGCCTTGCTCTGCGAGATGGCGGAGGCCATCACCGGTGTGATCTCCCCATGCAGGGAGTCCGCTGCGATGAGCCCCAGAGGCCCGATGATGACATCGGCATCACGGGAGGCGACCACCACAGGGTTCTCCCCTGTTGCAGTGGCACTTGCACCGCTACGGAGCATCGCACTCGCTGCCATGCCGTTGGTCCCTATGGCTAGAATTTCAAGGCTAGGGTGGACTTTCCTGATCGCTTCGACCAGGGCCTTTCCCAAGCTTCCGCCCTGTCCATCTATGATAACTACTTTCATCGTCTTCTCCATGCTGGAAAAAAGTATAGGCCAGATAGGGCTTTTCTTCCAGATGCAGGAGAGCTTTATGCCCTTGCAACCTCAATTACTTGCAGATATGCCCACTTCCTTGTACCATGACCTCATGCAATCCCTAAAAAAAGAACGGCTGTCGGTCATGGTTGTCGCCGCCATCAAGAAGATGATAGAAACGGAGAACCTCCAGCCTGGAGACAAGCTCTACAGTGAAAAACAACTTTCGGAAAAGCTGGAGGTGAGCCGCTCTTCCATACGCGAGGCGTTGCGCATGCTTGAGGTCTCAGGCCTTATCAAGGTCCACCAGGGCAAAGGGGTCTTCATCACCGAGCCCCCCCAAGGTGAGAAGCCTGTCATGAGCTGGGTCGTTGAGAATGCCGACTCCCTGCGCGAGCATTTTGAGGTTCGCCTCCTTATCGAACCCCATGCTGCAGAGATGGCCAGTACCAGGGCAGATGAGAAGGATATCAAGACACTGCATGAACTATTGCAGACCTTTGAGGAGCATGTACGCTCAGGGGATGTGCATCAGGCCATTGCAACCGACGGGGCTTTCCACCTTGCGGTGGCCAAGGCCACGCGCAACAGGACCCTCATCGTGCTGATGCGCACCATGGAGCAGACCCTCAATGAGGGGTGGTATGCCAGCTTGCACGTACCAGGTCGTCTGGCTTCCTCCATAGAGGAGCACGGCTCACTTATGCGTGCCATAGAGACACACGATGCCAAGGCAGCGGGCCAGGCAATGGAAAGCCACTTGCAGAATGCACTCTCCGATATCCAGCAATATTTCGGAACTCTGTAAAATATAGTTTGACAAAAGGCATGCAGTGGGTATAGAGTAATCCTAACTTGTCAGACATCTGATGGGTTAATCCACCAATGCAGGAACATCATGCCAATACAGATAACGACACTTATGGAAAATAGCCTCGGAGAACATACCGCACTGAAGACGGAGCATGGCCTCTCCTTTCTTGTGGAGACACCGGATGCTGCGGTCCTTTTTGACCTTGGGCAGAGTGGAGCATTCCTGGACAATGCCCAGCGGCTTTGCAAGGATTTGTCTGGTGTAACGGACGTGGTGCTCAGCCATGGCCACTATGACCACACCGGAGGCCTGAGGCCCTTTGTAGAGAGCAGAGGAACACAGGGGTATACCCTGTGGACAGGGGAGGGCTTCTTCGTTAAGAAATACGGAGCCTTCAACGCCTCCTACCAATACCTGGGCAATGACTTTTCAAAGAGCTACCTTGCACAGCAAGGCATAGCGCACAAGACCCTTACAAAAAAACGCACGCAGATAGCCCCCAAGATATGGGTTGCAACAGACTTTTCCCGTACCCACACCCTGGAGGTTCCAAACCCCAGGTTCGTGAAGCGGGAGGAGGGCTCCATCTTTTTCACTCCTGATGATTTTTCTGATGAGGTCATGCTGGTCCTGGAGACAAAAAGGGGCCTGGTGGTCCTGGTTGGGTGCGCACACCCCGGGATGCTGAACATGCTCGACTCCGTTGAGCACTCCTTCGGACAACCTGTCTATGCCCTGTTGGGTGGGACCCACCTGGTCGAAGCCGATGAGGGGCGGACGCGCGATACCCTCAGGAACTTTTTTGAGCGGGGCATCTCGCTGCTGGGCCTCTCCCACTGTTCGGGGGAGAGGGCGATAGAGCTCTCCCTGCAACAGTCGCATATCAATTTCCGTAGCTGCACAGGGTCAACAATTATCCTAGAGGGATAATGAACATATAGGTTTAGGAGGACGAGAACATGGCAGGTTGGTATCTGTTCCTGGTAATTATTGTTGCTATCGTAGGAATGGTGCTCTTGATTTCAAAATTCAAGTGGCACCCATTCATCGTTTTGTTGCTTTCTGGGTATTTTGTAGGGATCCTGGCTGGCATCCCAGTAGATACGCTGATCACCACCCTTACTTCCGGATTTGGATCAATTCTGGGAAGCATCGGTATTGTCATCATATCCGGTACCATAATCGGCACCATTCTGGAGAAGACCGGGGCTGCCCTGACCATGGCAAACACCATCCTCAATGTGGTGGGGAAGAAACGGGCGCCTCTTACCATGAGCCTCACCGGCTACATCGTAAGCATCCCTGTATTCTGTGACTCAGGCTTTGTCATCCTCTCACCCATCAACAGGGCCCTTGCCGCCAAATCCGGCATATCGCTCGCTGTGATGGCAACCTGCCTCAGCTCCGGGCTCTATGCCACCCACTGTCTGGTACCTCCGACCCCCGGCCCGATCATCATGGCTGGAACGCTCAACGCCGACCTTGGCCTGGTCATCATTGTCGGCCTTCTGGTCTCCATTCCTGTCATGTTGGTAGGGTACCTCTACGCCCTGAAGATCTCCAGCAAGTTTGACATTCCTGCCAACCCCGAGGTCTCCTTGGAAGAGCTGGTGGATAAATATGGCAAGCTTCCCAATGCCTTCAGGTCCTTTGCCCCGATTCTGCTTCCCATCATTCTCATCGCCCTGAAATCCATTGCGGACTTCCCCTCAGCCATTTTCGGAACCGGAGCGGCAAAAAGCTTCTTTGACTTCATCGGTAATCCTGTCACTGCACTTCTCTTTGGTGTGGGACTTGCCGTCACCCTGATTCCCAAAACTGAAAAGAAGGGGACCTCCTTTAACTGGATCAGCGATGGAATACAGAGCTCTGCAAGTATCCTTGCCATCACCGGAGCCGGTGGTGCCTTGGGTGCCGTGCTCAAAAGCCTGCCCATCGCGGAGATACTCTCCGGCAGCCTGATGCAGATGAATGCAGGCCTGTTGATCCCCTTCATCATCGCAGCTCTGCTCAAGACAGCGATGGGAGCCTCCACCGTCGCCATGATCGTCACCTCCGCCATGATGGCACCCCTGATGGGACAGCTTGGCTGGACAAGCGAGATGGCCAAGGTGCTCGCCCTGCTGGCGATAGGAGCCGGTTCGATGACCGTCTCCCATGCCAACGACAGCTACTTCTGGGTTGTTTCGCAGTTCTCCGATATGGATACGGCTACAGCCTACAAGACACAGACCGGTGTGACGTTGGTACAGGGGATAACCACCCTTATCATCCTGATGATTCTGGGTATCTTCTTCCTGTAGCAGATGCTATGATTGTCCTTATGGTGCCGCTAAGCTCTAGCGGCACCATGTTTCGATACAAGGAGTGGGGTATGGATCCAATTGCATGGTACTATCAGAGAAGAACCCTCAATGCCATGGTGCAGAACAGATGGCAAGAGGCCGAACGCTTCATGCTCAAGCAGATCGCACGGCAGGGGAGCTCTATGGGGCTGCAGTACAACCTTGCCCTCATCTATCTTGGACAGGAGCGCAAGGATGAGGCGTATGAGACCTTGCTCGCATGCTCCGAAATGTATGGAGAGAGCCTACGCCTGTGCAGGATGCTCGGGGATATCCAATACATCCATGGCGATCGTCTTGATGCCTTGGCCTGGTACAACACCGCCTTGAAAGACAGCCCGGACGAGAAGGAAGCCAACCTCATCACCCAGAGGGTGCAGATCCTCCTTGATGAGCAACGCTACCAGAGGGTGCTGGCAAACCATGCGGATGTCGAGCTGGCCCGGCTTCTGTTTGCTTCCAAACCTGAACAGGCTCTGGAGCTCTACCTACGCGTGGTTGAGGATGACCCTACCCATGTGGAGGCCCTGAACAATCTGGGTTCCCTCTATCTTGATGAGTTTCATGACGCACCTGAGGCTGAGGCCTGTTTTGTCGAGGTGCTCGCCCTGGTCGATAGCAGCGCTGCGGCTAGGAACCTGGCCAAGGCCAGAAAAGAAAAGTCCAAAGCCTGATGGTGTAAGGGTGAAATCCCTACATCCTCTTCTTATCGAGGCCTATCAGATAGATTTCAAAGGAGTCATCCCTGCAAGCCTTAGGCTTGAAGGGCTTCACCTTGGTGAAGAAGGTGCGCATATCCTTGATGATGTCAACTTGGCCACCCCCTTGGAAAATCTTCACCACAAGGTTGCCATGCTCCTTCAGATGTTCCTTGGCAAGCAATATCACCTGTTCGGCAAGATACTCGCTGCGGGTGGTATCCACTGCACGATTACCCATTGTCATGGGTGCAACATCGCTGATTATCACATCGTAGGGGCCGTTTTCGACCAAAAGAGGTCGTATCTCCTTGCTGAAGGCATCCCCTACAAAGGCTGTCACCGTGGGGGGGACCGGGTCGAGGTTCAAGGGGTTGAGGTCGACTGCGATGATCCTCCCCCTCCCTTTCAGCAGTTCCTTATGGGTATAGAGGGTCCAAGAGCCTGGAGCGGCACCGACATCAAGGACATTGTCCCCGCTCTTGATGAGTTTGGTAGTCTGCTGGATCTCTTCGAGCTTGTAGACTGAACGGGCAGGGTAGCCCTCTTTGTGTGCACGTTTTGTATAGGAGTCTGCACGATCTCGTCTGCTGGTTGCCATAGAATAAGACTATACCAAAAAAATGGTCGACCCGGAAGGGCAAAGAGAAGGTGCCAGCGAATTATTATGGGGTGGGGAGAGAGGTTCGCTGGCACCTAAGAAATCACACTTTAAGGAGGTTTGAAAAAAACTGTTGCTCTACTCAACACTATGCAATAGCCGTGCCAACTCCCATATACAGCCCTAAAAGCCGCCTTATATTGCTGAAAGCAGGAATCCATACCCGGATGGAGTTTTCCCCCCTGTGCAGAAAAGTAACACTCTTCTATTTCTTCACACCTTGTGCTTGCTTTGCATGAGATTCACTGCTTCTGACAACTCAATGCCAGCCATGCTGCCCGTTTCCTGGAACAGGAGCTTTCCCTTCCTGTCCTTGAGCGTCACCCCAATCGTTCCTATGACACTTTCCAGTATGCTCCTCTCCATATTCCCCTGGCGGGGGGCACTGAGATGGGAGGTGGGGCCCAAGGTGGCGTCGAAGGTTATCCTGTATCCCCTTTGGCTGATGGTGACTGAGGCGTGCTCCTTATCCTGTTCCAGCCTGATGACCTTGGCCCCTGTATAGGTGCCGAACCTGATGAGCTTCCCTCCTATCTGCAGGAAACCCAAAAACCCCTGGAAGGTCCTGCCAAGAAAGGGAATGTTTGCCACAGAGAGCATGCAGGCAACCTTGTCCGTGGGAAAGCAGTTGGCCTGCATCCATATCCAGGCTGAGGGGAAGGAGGAGCCCCAATCCTTCTCGATGTACCCGGTTCCCCCTGCCCCCTTGATCTCCCTCCCATTGAGCTTTAGCAGACCCTCCAGCGAGTGATGAGTTGATACCACCCCATGGAAGCACTCCATGAAGGGGACGTAGGCGTACCAGCCCATGATGCCCGGAGCCTTGAGGCTGACAGGGAACGGGGTGGGGCTGATGTGGCGTACCTCTGCTTTGAGGGTGAGCCCTTCAGCGTGGAGGTCCACTGAGATCCCATCCAGGGAAAAGTGGTTGTCCCCTATGGCGACAGCGAAGGCCTTTTTATCAGCGACGAAGGCATCAAAGGGGAAGCGCACATACCAGCTCCTGCCCTCCTTGCTGCTGATGACCTGAATGAAGGCATGGCAGTCTTCCCCCATTGCAATGCCCGGTATCAGGGCGATCACCTCATCGGGGAGGGCCATCTTGAAGTACCAGCCTTCAAAGTAGTTGTTCTTTTTGCCCCTTCCCTGGAAAACAGGAGGATGGAACAGGGTATATATGCTCATATGTGCTCCTCATGATTGCGTTCATTGCTCTTTTTTTAGGACAGCGGTATTGCCGATAGGGTCCATTGTAGCAACACTTGTGCTTGGGCGAAACAAAAAAGGGCCTTCTTTCCCCTTGCCGAACCACTTTTTCTCAAATGATAGGATTTTGAGCAGACAAAAGGAGGGTGCCAGAAGAGGATTGGGATATCTTCTAGGCACCCTGTCGTTGTAAAAGGAGGAGTATGAAAAAACTGTTGCTCTGTGATAATACACATGCAAGGAGCGTGCCAACTTTTATAGGGCATTAGAGCACCCTGATGCAGGTTTGCCTACCTCTGGCTGTGTAAAAAATTCACACACATTGTATTCGCGCAGTTCTTACACAATTGACGAAGGGTCATTTGCTCTATACTTTATGTGCATGAACAAGAAAAGTATCCTCAACCGGAGATTTAAGAATAACTCCTATACGAATGTCACCCTCAAGCTGGTGATCATCAACGCCCTGATTTACCTGCTTACCAGCATGGTCTACCCGCGCAGCGCCTACTACCTGGCGATGATACCCTCCTTTGTGCTGGGAGGGTATATCTGGCAGCCTTTCACCTACATGTTTGTCCATGGGGGATTCTCCCATCTCCTGTTCAACATGATAAGCCTCTACCTGTTTGGGACCATGGTCGAACAGCGAGTCGGCAGCAAGGAGTTTATCCTCTTCTACCTGCTGGCAGGGCTGTTCAGCGGTATTGTCAGCCTTATCAGCTACATCCTGGCAGGGACCAATGTCATCCTCGTCGGTGCCTCGGGTGCCATCTACGGGGTGCTGTTCATGTTCGCCGTATTCTATCCCTATGCAAGGGTTTTCGTCTTTGGCCTCATACCGCTACGAGCCCCCACCCTGGTCATCCTCTACACCGGCATTGAGCTCTACAGCCAGGTCTTCAGCAGGGGGGGCAACGTAGCCCACCTCACCCACCTCAGTGGGTTGCTGTTCGCCTATCTCTACTGTCTGGTCAGGATGAAGATCAATCCGATAGAGGTCTTCAAGCGTACACGCTAGTCCAGGATGCCGTACTCGGTGCGGATCGCCTGATACCCCTTCTTGATGACGGTATAGATGATGTCCAGCTTCTGGTCATGGTGTATGAAGGCTGACTTCATCGCATTGATCGTAATCTTTTCCAGGTCGCGTAGGGTCAGGTTGTAGTACTCAACGGCAACCTCCATCTCGCGGGTGAGGGTGGTGTCGCTCATCAGGCGGTTGTCCGAGCAGAGGAACACCCTGAACTGGTTACGCAGGAAGATGGGGAAGGGGTGGTGTGCATAGTCGGAGGCGACTCCGGTTCCTATGTTGCTGGTCAGGCACATCTCCATCGGGATGCGTCGGTCGCGGATGAAGTTTGCAAGCGACCCCGTCTCCTCGATATAGGTTCCCTCGAGCGTCATATCCTCGATGAGGCGGGTCCCATGCCCGATCCTATGGGCTCCACAGAGTTGCACAGCCTGCCATATGGACTCCACGCCAAAAGCTTCGCCTGCGTGGATGGTTATGTTGAAGTTCTTGTTGCGGATGTATTGGAAGGCCTGGAGATGCTTCTTCGGCGGGTAGCCGCTTTCGTCCCCTGCCAGGTCGAAGCCCACAACGCCCCGGTCACAGAAGGCGACCGCCAGTTCCGCCGTGGCAAGGGAGAGGGCGGAGCTCTGGTTGCGCATTGCACAGAGGATGAGGCCCGTGGGCATGCCCGTCTCTTTTTTCCCCCTCTGCAGGCCGTCAAGGACAGCCTGGACAGCATCGCCGGGGGAGAGGCCCTGTTCCAGGTGCAGGTTGGGGGCAAAGCGGATCTCTGCATAGCAGACATGCTCCCTGGCAAGGTCCTCCACAGCCTCAAAGGCTACGCGCTCAAGCGCTGCAGCACTTTGCAAGACGCTGAGGGTGACCGAAAAAGTCTCCAGGTAGAGTGAAAGGCTTTTCTGTCTGCACCCTCTTACAAACCAGGAATGAAGTTCCTGCTCGTCATCAGAGGGTAGGGAAACCCCATATTCCTGTGCCAATTCAAGGATGGTCCTGATGCGCATTCCACCGTCAAGATGGTCGTGCAACTCGACTTTGGGTACTTGCTGGATAATTTCTTTTGTCAACATGGCCTCATCATACTACAAACCTGTATTGGTACGCAAATTGAAAAGGGGACATTTGAAATACAAACCCTCCCTTTCTGTCAATGATAGTGTACTGCCCTGTACAATTTGTCGGAATATTGAGATACTATAGATACGTAAAAGTAAATGAAACAATGAGTAAGGAGATTTTACCATGGCTAAAAATATTGAAGGTCTGAACAAGAAGCTGCTTGCCGCCGCCATTTCTGCCACCAAAGTCAAGGACATAAAGTCACTTCTAGCAGAGGGAGCCGACATCCACGCACAGAATGAGTGGGGCCTCACCCCCATCATGCTTGCCGCACAATACAACTCTTCGGTGAATGTCCTCAAGGCGTTGCTTGAAGCCGGGGCTGACATCCAGGAAGCTGAGCCAAAGTACCGCTCCAATGCCCTGCACCTTGCCGCCAACAAGAGCAAGAGCCCGAAGGTTATAGCAACGCTTCTGGAAGCAGGGGCCGACCTCAATGCAAGGAACTATCTTGGTGAGACCGCCCTCATCCTTGCAATAAACACCAATGAAGAGACGCGCGTGGTTTCAGAGCTGCTGAAGGCAGGAGCCGACATCAATGCACGCGACTACCAAGGCCACTCGGTGATCGAGTATGCAAAAGCCTCCAAACGCTCCTACATCATCACCCAACTGAAGAAGATGGGTGCACACTGATAGGGTATACCAAGCAAGAAGAAATCCAAAGAAGGCATGATGCCTGAGAAAGCATGAAGGTATAGAAACTTTGGATGAGAGAAGGCATAAGGAAGGGGATTCAATCGAATCCCCTCTACCTATTTAGTCTTGTATTCTCGTTTTTTAGTCCTCGACAAGCCCAAAGATTCTTTCTTTCTACGCCTCTTTATCCCACTGTGGTTCCACAATCTTCTCGTTGATCGCATCGGTGAGGCTCTTGATCAGGGTCTGCATCTCGATGGCAATACCCTTCAGGTCAAAGGAGAGGGTCTCGTCGAGATTGCTTCTCAGCTTCACCTCGACCTTACCCTCCTTCAGGGATCGGTTGCCTACGGTGATGCGGATGGGCAGCCCGATGAGGTCCGCATCAGCAAACTTGACCCCGGCAGACTCCTTGCGGTCGTCATAGAGCACCTCGATGCCGCTTGCCACCAGATCCTTGTAGATCCCTTCGACAACCTCGGTATCCTTGACCAGGCTCACCAGATGGATCTGGTAGGGGGCTACGGTTATGGGAAGGGCAAGGCCGCTCTCATCGGAATATTCCTCGGCAAGGCAGGCAAGTAATCTTCCCACACCAATGCCATAGGAGCCCATGATGACAGGCTTCCTGACTCCACCCTCATCCTGGTAATAGCAGTTCATCGCTTCGCTGTAGCGCGTGCCCAGCTGGAAAATGTTGCCGATCTCCACACCCTTGGAAGAGGTGAGGGGTGTTGAGCAGTGTGGGCATGGTAATCCTGCTGTGGCGGTGGCGAGATCAGCGACAAGGCCGGTGTAGTCACGCCCGAAGTTGGTGTTCAGGAGGTGATGGCCCTCTTCGTTTGCCCCGGCAACAAGGTTGTTGCTCTTCGCAACCGAATCATCAACGATGACCACGACATCACTGGATGCTCCAATGGGCGATCCATAGCCGGGGACCATCTTCTTTGCCATGATCTCCTCCGGATGGGCCGGGCGCAGACCATTGGCCTTTGCTGCGTTCTGCAGCTTGTTCTCCTCAACGTCCATATCCCCACGAATGACACCGACGATGAGCTTCTCCTCCTCATCCCCGTTTTCATCATTGATGAACGTGCCTATCATGAAGACAGCCTTTGCCGTCTGGCTCTTCTCTATCTTGAGGAACAGGGCCAGATCTTCGATGGTCTTGCAGTCGGGGGTAAGCACCTTCTCCAGGGGCTTTGCCTCCTCGCTGTGGTAGGTCTTCTTGAAGGTCGCTATCTGGCGGTTGGCGGTGTAGCCGCATCCGCTGCAGGTGATGATGGTATCCTCACCGATGGTGGAGAGGTACATGTACTCATGGCTGACCTTGCCCCCCATCATGCCGCTGTCGGCGCTTACTACGATGGCAGGCAGGGCGCAGCGACTGAAGATTCTGAAATAGGATGTGTAGTGCTTGGCATACTGGAGATCAAGGCCCGCCTGGTCGCGGTCAAAGGAGTAGCTGTCCTTCATGGTGAATTCACGTACCCTGATCAGACCGGCACGGGGACGGGGGTCGTCGCGCCATTTGGTCTGGATCTGATAGACCAGCTGGGGCAGGCGCTTGTAGCTGTCGATCTCGCCTCTGGCGATATCGGTCACCGCTTCCTCATGGGTCATGGCAAGGACCATGTCACGCCCTCCGCGGTCGATGAATCGGCTCATCTCCTTGTCGATGCTGTAGAAACGGCCGGTCTCCTTCCAGATGTCTGCGGTGTTGACCAGGGGCATGAGTATTTCCTGGGCCCCGATGGCATCCATCTCTTCGCGGATGATCTGGCTGATCTTCCTAGTCGCATTGAACCCGAAAGGTAGCAACGAGAAGACCCCGGCACCCATCTGTCGAATAAAACCTGCACGAAGCAGATATTCATATCCCTTGCTGTCTGCACTGTTTGGTGCCTCACGAAGGGTTTTGGAAAATTGATTGGACATGCGCATGCTGTTGTGTCTCCTCTTTAGCTAGAACAGGGGCCATTGTAGCAAAACAGCCCTCTCTTCTCAAGGTATATGGCAAAGGAAGCTTTAACTCTTCATCTGATGCATGCTATACTCGCCCCATGAATATCAGCAAATATGAGAAGGAACGCACCCAGGTTGCAGCGTTCATGACCCGTCTGTATGATCGTCAGCTCACCACTGCCAGCGGTGGAAACATCAGTTTGCGCATAAGTGATGAACTGTTCTGCATAACCCCCTCCGCCTTGGACAAGGGGTTGCTTACCTTTGAAGAGATAGCGGTGGTGACCATGGAGGGCAAGAACCTTACCCCACACCTCCCCTTAAGCATCGAAACTGAGATGCACCGTCTCACCCTCATTGCCCGAGCTGACTGCCGTGCCATCGTTCATGCCCATCCCACCTACACCTCAGCCTTCACCGCCATCACCAAGGATGGCAAGTGCGCCATCGACACCACCATGATAGCCGAATCCTTCTATATCCTCGAAACACCGGTGATGGTGCCCTACCGCCTGATGGGCACAGTAAATCTTGCCGAGCAGGTCGCCATACAGGCATTTGACCACTCGGTCCTCCTGTTGGAGAATCATGGGGCTGTCGCCCTGGGAAAATCCCTGCTTGAAGCCTTTGATAAGATGGAGCTGCTTGAGCGTGCGGCCCAGATGACCACCATCGCCATACAGATGGCGAGGGCGGGCTATGATGTATCTACGTTGGATGATGCGCGATGTGCCCAGCTGATGCGTATGAAATATAAGAACAAATAAAAGGAGAAAGCAATGCTGGATGTAAAGAAACTGAAGCAGTTGGCTTTGGAGATTCGAAAACTCACCATTGAAGAGATTGGAAACTTCGGATCAGGACATATTGGGGGAAGCATGTCCATTGTTGAAATGCTTACCTACCTCTATTACCATGAGATGAGGGTTGACCCCTCCGATCCCAAGAAAGAAGATCGTGACCGGTTTGTCTGTTCGAAAGGCCACGCCGGACCTGCAGTGTATGCAACCCTTGCAAGCAAAGGCTACTTCCCCCTTGAAGAGCTGAAGACGCTCAACCAAGGTGGTACCAACCTTCCAAGCCACTGTGACATGAACAAGACCAAGGGTGTCGATTTCACCGGCGGTTCCTTGGGCCAGGGCTTCAGCGCCGCTATCGGCATAGCCTTGGGACAGAAGATCCGCAAGATCGAGGCGAACACCTTTGTCGTCATCGGCGATGGTGAGAGCCAGGAAGGCCAGATCTGGGAAGGGGCTGCAACAGCCGCACAGTGGAAGCTCGGCAACCTGATAGCCTTCACCGACTTCAACCGCCTCCAGCTTGACGGCTATACATCAGATATCATCAGCATGGAGAACCTTGATACCCGTTGGCTCGGGTTCAACTGGCATGTACAGCGCATCAACGGACATGACTTTGCCCAGATTGACCGCGCCGTCCAGATGGCCAAGAGTGTCCAGGACCGCCCCAGCATGATCATCATGGATACGGTAAAGTCCTACGGTTTTGCACCTGGTGAAGCTACCACTGCCAACCATAGCATGGCATTCGACTCGAAGGCTGCCACCAAGGCTGTAGAAGCCCTCTATGCCCGTGAAGGAGGAAAGATATGAGAGATACCAGCACTATTGCACATATGAGAGATGCCGTCATGGCAGCTGTCAACGACCTCGCAAGTGAGCACCCCGAGGTGGTCATGCTTGATGCAGACCTCGCCAGTTGCATCGGTTCAGATTCGTTTTGTAGCGTATACCCCGACCGTTTCTACAACTGTGGAATTGCTGAGGCTAATATGATAGGAGTGGCTGCAGGGCTCGCTTCCATGGGCCTTGTCCCCTATGCCCACACCTTCGGCTGCTTTGCTTCCAGAAGGGCCTATGACCAGTTCTTCCTCTCTGTAGGGTATACCGGTCAGGTTGTCCATGTAATTGGTAGCGACCCCGGCATTACCGCCCAGTACAATGGCGGAACCCATATGCCCTTTGAGGACATCGCCCTCATCAGGCAGATCCCTGGTGTCACCATCATCGACCCTAGTGACGCGCAGAGCTGCTATGAGCTGATGAGGCAGGCCTTTGACCTGAACAAGAGCTCCTACGTCCGTGTTGCCAGAAAGGGTGCGAGCCATCGCTATCCTGTGGGAACCAAGATTGAACTGGGCAAGGGCATCGAACTCGCCAAGGGCGAGGATGTGGCCATCATTGCAACAGGAGAGGTTATGGTCAATGCAGCTGTGAAGGCTGTCGCCTCTCTTGCAAAGAAGGGCATCAAGGCGACTCTGGTCGACCTGCATACCATCAGGCCCTTGGACTACGACCTTATCACGGCAGTTGCCAAACGCTGTAAGCGCGTGCTTGTGTGCGAGAACGGCCGCTATGCAGGTGGAGTGGGCGAGGCTATCGCAGGCTATCTGGTGAAGACCGATCCCGTACCCATGGACTTCGTCTCCGTAGGAGAGCAGTTCGGTGAGGTAGGAAACCTTGCTTACCTGGCCAAGGTGTTTGGCTTCACTGCAGAGAATATCGAAGAGAAGGCTGAGGCTCTCCTCAAGCGCTAGATCTGTAGAGAAAAGAGACGAGAAGAGTATATTCACCAGGCCAGAGGATCATACAGGTCCCTCTGGCCTGGTTTTTCATGGCGGGTAGCAAGCCTTCCTCCCCCCTAAGGCATCCCCATTGAATCCTTATGTACATCATCTTTGTCCTATCGGTTTCTCTGTTCCGTCTTTATTTTGTTCCCTCACTATTTTTTCTTGACTTGTGAGTCCAACCCCTTCACCATGTAATGGATAGGATATCCACATTCGATCCGGCGTTCCTTATTCCCTTGGTGGAATGAATGTACGCTCTGCCTGGAAGGAGAAACTTGTGAAAACACTCAAAATCATCGTTCTGACCCTGCTCACAATTGTATTCATCGTATATGGAATGGGATTCATGATGTACAGCGGCCTCAACAAGACATTGTTGGACCAACAGTACTACCGCACAGTGGTTGGTGATTATAAAATATCTGCCATGGTTCATGAACAACTTGGCGATATGATTCCTCCCATCGTGCGTGATGGTCTGACCGGGGGCTCTGCTGTGACCGACGAAATGCAGAAGGCCGCGGTGGAAAAGCAGGTGGCACTGATCTCCACTGCAATAACCGATGCTTTGGATGAATCTTGGATCGAAAAGCAGGCTGTGATGGTCACCGATGATGTGGTGGACCTGCTCAATGGGGAGAAGGGTTCCCTCAGCGCTGTGATAGAGCTCAAGGGAAAACTCTCTGAGATAGAAATAAACATAGCCAAGGGCTTGGAGAAGCTCTCTGATGCCGAGTTGATTGGCATGTTCGGTGCTCCTCGTGCCTATATCCCGATGGTAGCCGAACAGATCGTAAGCAAATTGGGCTTGCCCGAATCATTGGTCATCGCCGACTTGGTGGATGAGATGGTCCCTGGAACCCTAAAGATGGTCACAGGCTATCTTGAGATTATGAATTCTGTGTTTGGGATCGTTGCCTGGATCGTCATTATAGTGTTCTTCCTCCTTTGCCTGCTCTTCTGGAAAGTTGGGAAAGGCTTGCTATGGTTTGGCCTGAGCAGTGTTCTGACCGGAGGGCTTTTCCTTGGCCTGATCAGCTATGTATCCAATTTCAGCACCATCGAGAGGCTGACAGGAGCCGACCTTGGCTCGCTGCCGCTGGACTCTTCAACGGTGCAGGGCATCATTGCCTTCACGTTCTCTGAAATGAAGCTGATGCCAATCCTCTTTCTTGTAGGAGGTTTTGTACTTTTCCTCCTTGGTTTGGTGGTGAACAAGGCGTTTCATAAGGCTGCTTGATAGGGCTCAATTCCATAGCAGTATGATTTCACTGCAAGAGCCTTTCACTAGATGAAGGGCTTTTGTGTTTCTGCTGTGAGGATGTTTTCTCCGTATGGAGAAAAGTGATAGGGCGTGCTGTGAGAACACAAATAAGGGAAGTGATGACAACTGCGGAGTTACTCTTACAGGTAAAAAAAGTGTTGGAAGCCAGGATTTCTGATTTGTCAGAGATGCTGGGAGTCTCATGTTCTACAGCATATTTCTATCTTTCGGGTGATGAACCTCCTGAAAGTTCTGCTTTGTTGATGAAACGTGTATTCCTCCTGCAAAGAACCATTGAGACAATAGGCAAGCTTGGCTTGCCTGTCCCCTGTTCCACTATTCTCAAACGTAGCGATGGTAGCGGCAAGACTTTCAAGGAATTGCTGGCACATGATGAACTCAATGATGAAAGGATCCAAACCTTTTGCCAAGGCGAATTGCAACAACGAGAACTGACCAAACAACGGCTTTCAGCCATTCCCGCTTCTTCCAGTCACCGAAAGAGCTTCAACCATGAAGCCTTTAGTGTCCCTGCACATCTGATATAGAAGAGGGGTGTCTGGATAGGACAAAGAGAGTGCAGGATGCTCATCCAGTTCCCTATGCTGATCTTCTATAGCCCCCATATCTTCAGCAACAGTGCAATCCTATAATCGTATTCATGCCATCCTATGGTTTGTTGTTATTGGTTGTCTTGAGACTTGCTTTACCTGGCATTGCTTACTCAGTTCAGTTCTCTGTTGCCATGCACCCTATCCGTGGTACAATCAGCCATATGAAAATTCAATTGGAAACCATCCCTGTCTGGGACGGAATAAAAAGCAACAGTGAATGCTATATCTGTGACCTGATGGCTCATGCGCAGCATGATGCAATCTCGTTCTACCTGGGAAGCTCAGTCATGAACCCTGAGACTAGGGTTCGGGTCAATGAACATGGCTTTTGCTATAAGCACTCGCAGATGTTGGTTGCAGCCAACAAGAGTCAGGGTGTCGCCCTGATGACAGATACCTATCTGGCGATGACCCGAAAGAAGTTTGAAGGCTCTTTCAATGAACTGTTGGGCTCCAAGAGTGCGCGACAGGCAAAGAAGGCCATCGATCATTTCAGCTCTGACTTGGAAAAGCGTGAAGCGGGGTGTCTTGTATGCACCTCGATGCAGGACCGCCTCTTGCGCTACTGCTATACAACCGCGTATCTCTGGGGTGAAGACCAGGAGTTCAGGGTGGCCCTCTCAGAGAGCAAGGGCTTCTGCCTCCATCATTTCCAAGGGTTGCTGCAACAGTCCAAAGAGGCCCTGTCTCCTTCAGTACAACCAGACTTTGTCCGTGCCCTTACCCAGGTGGAACTGACCAACCTGGACCGCATAGCCAAGGATGTCTACTGGATGACCCAGAAGTACAAGTCGGAGAACATGGATAAGCCTTGGAACGGGTGTGAGGATGCCCACAAGCGTGGCATGAACAAGATGACCGGCAGAAGCCGCGTCATTGATCCTCTGAAGTAGGAGCAGGGGGGAGCTTGCTCTTGCGTTTCTTCTTGTTCTGGATGTTCAGTGATAGCTACAAAGGGCTCTCTTCTCGTGCAAGCTCGCGTTGCTTGAGAAGGGACGAGGTATGCCCGCTTCTGCTGAAGTGGTAGTAGTCGAGTCTTTCAGCATTGGCGTGATAGATGAGGATGTAGTCCTTCTGGCTCAGGAAGGCTACTCCGAGCACAAGAGAGCAGCCCTCCTTCTCCAGTTTGTGCAGAGTCTCTATCTGTTGTTTGCTCAGATAGTCCTGGTTGAACAGGATGGCCAGGGGCCGGCTTTGCTCCCTATCATGCAACAGGATGTCGGCTTTGCTCTCCTTAGCCAGGGCAAACAGGTCCACCTTCATCTTCTGAGGAAGGCAGAGGTAGCTCTTGCTGCTTGTGTCCAAGGAGAGGCCGAGCACCCTGCACAGGGTCCTGTGCAGGTGTGTGGCGAAGGTGTGGGCAATACTCACCTTGGCCTTGGGCCAGGTGAAGAGCTGGGCATCATCCTCGATGAGGTGTTTCAGAGCTTCTTCAAACGCTTCAAACAGCTGGATGTTTGTGTATTGCCTACTCATTGCCTCTCCTACTTGAAGTCCACTGCCCAGTGCATCTCACTTACCTTGGAGATGGTCTGGTAGATGGAACAGTACCTGGTGGCAGTTTCAAATGCCTTGAGGAACTTCTTCTCGCTGTCGGTCCCTGTTGCAGTGGCCACGACGGAGCAGTACTCCAAGGTGGTGGGGCTATCCTCACGCTTGGTACCATCGACCTCAAGCGATACATGCTCCCAGGATACCTTCATCTTGGCCGCAAGATCGACAAAGGTGGCAAAAAGACACCCTGCAAGGGCACCTAGGAGGTAGTCATAGGGCGCGGTCTCCCCCAATTCATAGGTTGCTCCCTTATCGGTGGTAAACTGATAATGGCCCGGTACGAAATCGGCACGTATATGTTTTTTGCTCATGATACACTCCTTTATACCCACTATTATAGTAATATATGCTATTTTTTTCCAGTGGAGTCCACTTTGCCCGGGTTCACATGGACCATACAGTGCTTTACCTGGGGGAAGCTTACCTCGATGGCATGGTGCACCCTCTCTGCTATGGCATGGGCCTGGATGAGGCTTTGACTTCCCTCAGCTGAGATCTCGACATCTACATAGGCCCTGGAGCCAAACATGCGGGTATGCAGGACATCGACGCTCAATACCCCTGTCTGCTCTTCTGCGACCTTGCGGATTTTCTTGACCACATCGTCGGGGCAGGCGTGGTCGACCATCTTGTACACGCCGTCCTTGAAGATATCAAGGCCGACCTTGAAAATGAACATGGCGATGACAATGGCTGCGATGGAGTCGGCTACAGGCAAACCCATGCGCGATCCCACTATGCCGATAAGGCCTCCTGTGGTTGCCAGGACATCGCTTTGCGAATCCCAGGCGGAGGCCATCAGGGCCGAGGAGCCTGTCTTCTTGGCAGCCCTCCTCGTATAGAGGAACATGATCTCCTTGATGATGATGGAGGTTATGGCAGCGATCACTGCGATCATGCCGGGCACTGGGAGGTTCTTATAGGAGCCTCTGAATATCTTTCCGAGCCCATCGACAAACAGCCCGACACCAAGGGCCATGACGATGCCGGAGACCAGGATTGATGCGACACATTCAAGCCTTTCATGGCCATACTGGTGGTGCTTGTCCGAATCCTTCGCAGCCGCTGAGACTCCTACGATGACAATGACAGAGCCTATCACATCACTGGCGTTGTTGATGCCGTCGTTTATCATGGCATGGGAGTGTGCAAAAAACCCTACGGCAAGTTTTGAGAGGGAGAGGAAGGCATTCATGAAGATGTTTGCCCTGGAGGTGTGCATTGCTAGCTTGTGATTCTTTTCCTGATCCACGTGTTCCCTTCTTTAGGTAGTTGAGCTTTGGCTCAGAGTAGATTTACCGTACCTGCTGGGCATTGCTTTGTCAAGCAAAGGCCGAGTCTGCAAAGAGCTGTCACCGATGTATTTCTCCTTGTGTTCTGGGAGGAGCGTGCTATAGTAAGAGAAGTGAGTGAGTACTCACTTGCTTGTTGTCAGGAGGGTTTATGCGAGACAGGGAGCCGAAATTCACCAAAAAGACCTTTGATCACCTTCCTGTAGAGAAGCAACAGCTTATCCTATCCACTGCTACAGAGGAGTTTGCCCATAACGGGTATGAAAGGACGAACATCAACGTCATTGCAGAGAAGGCAGGCATCAGTGTCGGCTCGCTCTACAAATACTTCACCTCCAAAGAGGACCTCTTTCTTATGACCGTGCATGAAGGATCAGCTTTCCTTGCCAAGACCCTAGAACCCATCATTGAATCAGATAGGACCCTCATAGAGAAGCTACAGAGCATCATTCAGGTAGTGCAGACCACCTGTCGGGAACATCAGAACCTTATCAAGCTCTATAGCGAGATGACCTCAGTGGGTAATGCTGATCTTGTCCAACGCCTCTCGCATGAGATAGAGAGCATCTCTAGCGGGGCCTATGCAAAGCTCTTGCAGGAGGGCCAAGAACGGGGTGAAGTCCGAAAGGATATCGACCCCCGCCTAGGGGCCTTCTTTGTAGACAACCTGTTCATGTCCCTGCAGTTCTCCTATGTGAATGCGTACTATGTCCAACGCTTCAAGACCTATGCAGGGGAGACCATACTTGAACAAGACGAACATGTAGCAGGGCAGATGATCGAGTTTATCCGATCTGCCTTGCTCGTATGACAGGAGGGTATCAATGGACAAAGCTACGTATCTTCTCTCCTACGATGTGGGTACCACTGGGGTGAAGACCTGCCTGTTTGCTGTTCAGGAGACCCTGGTCCTGGTTGCCTCAGAGATGAGCGGCTATCCTCTGTATATATCCGAAGGTGGTGGAGCGGAGCAGGACCCTCTGGATTGGCTTTCGGCTATGGAGAAGAGCACCAAGGAAGTCCTTGCCCGTTCAGGCATTGACCCCTCTTCAATAGCAGGAATTTCCTTTTGTTCGCAGATGCAAGGCTTGGTCCTGGTCGACGAACAAGGGACTGCCTTGCGCCCGGCCTTCAGCTATCTTGACCAACGGGCAACGAAGGAACTGAAGAAAGGCCTTGCCCATGGCCCCCAGATAGCCGGGGCGAATGTATTTAAGCTATTGCATTCACTGGCCATTACAGGGGCTGTGGCTTTGAGTGTGAAGGACCCCGTCTGGAAGTATCACTGGGTGCGTAGTAACGAACCCGAGATTTTTTCTCGTATCCATAAGTGGCTCGATGTCAAGGAGTACCTCATTGCCCAGATGACCGGCTCCTTTGTCATGACTGAGGACTCAGCCTTCGCCACCTTGCTGATGAATGTGAAAAAGAGACAGTGGAGCCCTTCTATCTGCAAGATGCTAGAGGTGAACCTGGACCACCTGCCCAAGATAGTGCTATCAACTGACCAGGTCGGGATAGTTACCGAGAAAGCGGCAGCTCGTTTGGGCCTCTCTGCTGGAACTCCTGTCTTTGGTGGAGGAGGGGACGCTGCAGTGATCGGACTGGGCGCGGGAGCAACAAAACCAGGGGACTGCCACATCTATATGGGGACATCGGGGTGGGTTTCCACCGTGGTTTCCAAGAGCATGGTCGATGCAGCCTCCAAGACAGCTGCCATCGTCAGTGCAGTGCCGGGAATGTTTACCTACTTCTCCGAACTGGAGACAGCAGGCAAGTGCCTGGAATGGGTGCGTGACCATCTTGCCCTTGATGAGATCAACATCTATCTGGATAAGACGATGGTCACCGACTCCCCCGAGGCTGTAATACAGAATCTTTATGACTATCTGGACTCGGTAATCAGCACTATTGGACCTGGAGAGAATAAGATAATCTTCACCCCTTGGCTCCATGGCAACCGCTGTCCTTTTGAGGATAGCAAGGCGAGGGGGATGTTCTTCAACATCGGCCTCGATACTGGCAAGACCGAAATGATCAGGGCAGTCACCGAAGGGGTGTGCTTCCATCTGCGTTGGTTCTTGGAGGTGCAGGAGAAGAAGGTAAAGACCTCTCCCACTATTCGCTTTGTCGGAGGAGGGGCCCTCTCCCCCGTTACCTGCCAGATTCTTGCAGATATTCTGGGACGAAGGATTGAGACCATCGAAAGCCCGCAGAATGTCGGTGCCTTGGGAGCATCTCTTGTGGCAGCCTTGGGCCTTGGCTTTTTCGCCTCTGCTGATGAGGCTATTGGTGCCATTGCTACAAATAAAAGCTATGAACCGGATATGGAGGCAAAGAAGCTATATGACAAGACCTATAGTGTCTTCAAAGCATTGTACAAGAGTAACAGAAAACATTTTTCACAGCTGAACGACAAAGGATAAGGAGAGGGCCATGCAAGAAAGGGAACAGGAAAAACTGACAGGCAAGGAGAACATTACCCAGATTACCAAGTTTGTACTCTTCTCCATCTCTGCTGGCATCATCCAGGTGATAGTCTTCACCATCATGTTGGAGATGCTTCACATCCCCTACTGGGGCAGTTACCTGACGGCCCTGATAGCCAGTGTCATATATAACTTCACCGTCAACCGTCGCTTTACCTTCAAGAGTGCCAACAACATCCCCCTGGCTATGATTCAGCTGGGTGCCTACTACGCTATCTTTACCCCGCTATCAACATGGTGGGGTGATGCCTTGGTTGGCATAGGGTGGCATGAGTACCTAGTGCTCGCCCTGACGATGCTTACTAATCTTGTCACTGAATTTTGCGTCAATCGATTTGTCATCTATCGGAACTCGATGAATACTCGGGTTTCCCAAACAAAACAAACACCATAAACACACTCCAGGAGGTTACTCATGAATACCGGGTTCGCCATTACAACCTATCCAGACGTTGATAAGGTCACCAAACAATTGGATGCCCTGATCAAGATGCCCATACACAGTATCAAACGCGATGCACTCAAGCGCTATGAAGAGGAGTATTTCGATAAGAAATGTAGTGCCTCCAAGGCAATGATAGCGGATGCCAAGCAGGCAATACCCGGAGGGGTCCAGCACAACCTCGCCTTCAACCACCCCTTCCCGCTGGTGATAACCAAGGCTGAGGGTGCCTACCTCCATGACCTCGATGGGAACACGTACTTTGACTTCCTGCAGGCAGGAGGACCTACTGTGCTTGGTTCCAATCCTCCTGAAGTACGCACCAAGGTCATCGAGTTGCTTGAAGCGTGCGGTCCTTCAACAGGGTTGTTCCACGAGTATGAGTACAAGCTTGCAAAAAAGATCTGTGACAGCGTACCAAGTGTGGATAAGTTCAGGATGCTCAATTCAGGCTCGGAAGCCTGCATGGCCGCCGTCAGGGTGGCGCGCCTGGCGACCAAGAAGAAGAACATCATCAAGATGGGTGGAGCCTATCATGGGTGGAGTGACCAGCTCGCCTATGGCATACGCGTCCCCGGCTCGAAAGGAACCCAGGCACACGGGGTGCCGGGCTTCTTGTTCCGTCATACCCAGGAGTTTTTCCCCAACAGCATCCCCAGCTTGAAACGGCAGCTGAGCTTGAACAAGCTTCGGGGTGGAACCGCCGCAGTCTTCATCGAGCCGGTAGGTCCTGAGAGCGGGACACGCCCCCTTTCAAAGGATTTCAACCAGCAGGTTGCAAAGCTTTGTAAAGAGTATGGAGCCCTTCTTATCTTCGATGAGGTGGTCACCGGCTTCAGAATCGGCATGTCCGGGGCCCAGGGGTATTTTGATGTGAAGCCCGACCTCACCGTCTTTGGCAAGGTCATCGCCGGAGGCTACCCCGGAGCCGGTGGGCTTGGAGGCAAGGATGAGTATATGCGCTATCTTGCTGCAGGGATTCAGACAGGGGACAAGATCCATAGGGCCTTGGTCGGAGGCACTATGGCCGCCACCCCGATAAGCTGTGTGGCAGGGTACTACACCCTCGAAGCCATCGAGAAGCACAAGGCTTGTGAGAAGGCAGGTGCTATGGGCGACCGTCTCACTGCAGGGCTTCAGAGCCTGATAGAGAAAAAGCATCTTCCCTTTGTTGCATTCAACCAGGGCTCCATCTGTCACCTTGAGACTGTGGGGACTATGCACTTCTCCATCAACTGGAACAAGCCATGGACCATTCCCTCTGTCATCAAGGAAACTTCGATACGAAAGAAAGAGATGGAGTATATGGGAGCCGCCTATATGGCAGAGGGGTTGGTGACCTTAGCAGGGAGCAGACTCTATACCAGTGCCGCCTATGATGAGGCTATGATAGACAAGGCACTCGAAGCTTTTGGACGGGTATTCGATCAGGTCGCTGAGATTGTCTAGGGGAGTACATATGGAACTTGAACAGGCTAAAGATGCGGTGATGGAGGCGAGCGGGCAGTTGGTTGCCCTTGGTCTGGTAGCCCGGACCTGGGGCAATGTCAGTTGCAGGGTAGGAGAGAGTCACTTTCTCATCACCCCCAGCGGAAGACCGTATGAAAGCCTTACGAAAGAGCAGCTGGTCCTTGTGAGCCTTGAGGACCTGAGCTACCCGAAAGGAGTAAAGCCTTCTTCAGAAAAAAAGCTCCATAGGGAGGTCTACAAGCTGAAAGGGGATGTTGGGTGTGTGATCCATACCCATCAGGAGATGGCCTCCCTGGCCGGGTTGCTTGGAAAGGATATCCCTGTCAGCAAACAGGGTAAGCCTTTGTTGGCTGAGACAATTGCAATGGCAAGATATGGGCTTCCTGGCACCAAGACTCTAGTGAAGAATGCAGCAAAGGCCATCATCCGCAACAATGCGACAACAGTGCTCCTGGCTAACCATGGTTCTCTCTGTTTTGGTCGTGATGCCCTGGAGACCCTGGAAATAGCCAAGCGTTTGGAAGTGGAGTGCCGCACCCACCTCGCAAAGCTTCTCCCCCTGCTCGGTGAGGAGAGAGATCTCAAGGTGAGGACCTTGCCTGTTGTACTCTCCCGCCTTGAAGAAGAACCAGAACACACAGAAGAGTTGCATCAGGGGCAAGAGCTTACACCGAACCGGGCAAGAAAGATTGCTTGCTCGCTTGCAACGGGGGAGGGAGTACAAAGGAGTGTGCTCTTTCTCTCTTCGCCTGCAGTGCTTGCAGCAGGCAAGATGCTGACAAGCCTGCCTTCCTACCTTGATGATTTTGCACAGATTGCAGGGGCTGTGGTCCCCGTTGCTACCCTTGAGATTTGCCACACAAGGTTTAAAGCGATAGGCAAGAGATGTAACGCCCTCCTCATACGAGACGAGGGTGCCCTCTGTTGGGCAAACACCCGATCGGATGCCGAGGCTGTTGCCCTCATTCTGGAAAAGAACTGCAAGGCGGCGCTTCTCGCCCAGGAGGATGCAATAGTCAAGCCAATAGGGTGGCTTGATGCCCGCCTTATGAGGTTTGTCTATCAGAAGAAGTATTCGAAGATTGCACAGGGGGAGGAGGCTTGATGTAGGGTCTCTTCTTGAGGTGTATCAAACCATCAGGAAAAATGGTTATGCAAGGAGTCTCAAGGCAAGCTGTGCATACCTTTTATCAAACACGTATGGCAAAGATTTCTGGTCTATGTATCAAGATTCTATGGATTTGGACTCCATTCTCCCAGATGCTGTTGGGAAGAAAGTCCAAGGAATATATGCCCGTATGGATATTGGTTAATCTGAAAATGTCCCTGTTGTTAAAGCATATAGTATTGGCTCTCGTCTTATACGGGTGAGCAGGAAAGGTAATTATCACATTACATACGTACTCCATCAAGGATAGAGTCGGTCAATTGTATGTAAAAGTAACATACAATTGACAATTTATACATATATGTGTGTAGTATCCCTACATGCTTTGGGAGTTCTCATATGCCAATGACAGGAAAAGAAATGGTTGCATACTATAAAAAGCATGGGTGGAAGGGAAAGGTTCACAACCTATTCCTGTACATAGCTCTAAAGATCTAGGAAAAGGCTTAGAGGCAAAATTACGCAAGGGGGTTTGATATGAAATATCATTTTAGAATATGTAAAGATGAGAATGGTGGATATTGGGCAGAAGGGATAGAATTACCTCGGTGTGTAACTCAGGGTGAGACTCTTGCAGAACTCAAAGAGTATCTGCATGACGTATTACATCTATATTTGGATGAACCCCAAGGTTCAAATGTAACATTTCCCCTTCCTGATGAGTCTATTGAAGAAAGTGATTCTATCGTCTCCATCCCCGTCGATAGTAGGGTTGCTGTTTCCATTTTGATGAAAAACTTCAGACTCCAGAAAAAACTCACACAAGAGCAAGCTCAGCAAATAATTGGTTTGGCAAACCGAAACAGCTATGTAAGGCTGGAGAATACCGGGAACCCTACACTGGAGACCCTTGATAAAGTAGTGCAGGCTTTTCCAGATTTCCCCATTGATCGATGCTTTTCTGTCAGGGTATAGATACAGTTTCTCAACTCTTATTATTACAAGAAGCCTATTTCTTTCTGGACAATACAAATCTACCATTCTATAGTTAACAAAAGACCCTTTGTTTCATACAATGAGGTATGTTGATGATCAATAAGAGAGGTTTTGCAAAAAGAGTTATTTCTTGGTTGAGGCTTCAGCTTGGCTTGGTTTCAATTGATGAGGATGTCTTGATTAGCATCAATGACGCCAATTTCCTCAAGTTGCCTATCATAACCCTTGTGGGAGGGTTGATGATGCTCTCCTATTCGGTAATTTTTCATTATTTTATTGAAACTCGATCAAGTAGCGAGGAATTTTGGCGAAGGGGAGTTGAAATAACCCATATCACCCTGACTTTAATCCTGCTTGCGATAAGCTTCCTCTCTTGGGTTCAGATACAAAAGAGGACAGGAAAACGATCAGCATATGAAATGACCCTCCAACTCATGGTAATTGCATCAGCCCTGATCAGTAGTACTATTCTTGCTACCTTGGACCAGATTGTGACAGCAAGTATAACCCCATTTCTTATTGCTTGTATTATCATTGCCCTCTTGTTTGAGTTGAGACCCATCCTAGCAGTAGTCATTTTTTCCCTCGGCTATTTGCTTTTTTTCTCCTTGATCGGAATGTACCAAGAAAATCCATCCGTAACCCTTTCCAACCGGATCAATTCGCTGGCAGCCGTAGGTCTGGGATATATTCTTTCCTTCGTCTTTTGGAAGATTGTTGTGAGAAATAATCTACAATCGAAGTATATCTCCCAACAGCAGGAGGAGCTCCAGCGAATAAACAAGAAGCTTGAGATCCTTGCCTCATCCGATGGGCTGACAGGGTTACAGAACAGACGGATGCTTGATAGTCGCTTGGATGAAGTTCTCCAAGCGTGTGAAGAGGCAAAAGTTCCTTTCTCCATCATCCTTTTTGATCTGGATCGATTCAAGGAGTATAATGATTTCTATGGCCATGTTGCAGGCGATGATTGTCTTAAGATAATGGCCACCATGCTCGTGGAATCGATGCGCTTTGATGGTGATACTGCGTTTCGCTACGGCGGTGAGGAGTTTGTCCTCTTACTTCCCAACATTAGTGCAGAAGAGGCCTTTGCCACTGCCGAGATGGTGAGACAGGGTGTCCTTGATCTGCAAATTGTTCATTCTGGAAACTCTGCAGCTCCGTTTGTCAGCGCAAGCTTTGGTGTCTTGACCCTCACTGTTGTTACAAACTTTATGAATGCAGATGTCCTTAGTCGTGTCGATACCCTGCTTTACCGAGCAAAGGCCCAGGGACGAAACTGTTCAGTGCAGGGCGTCGAATAGAAGGGCCTTCCGATATCGTCTGTCATACTATGTTTCCCTGCAATATCTGTTGTTACCAACACCTCTACACTATACTGCATAGAATTATAAGAACTGAAAAAGGATAGGGGTTATTCGAATTCAGTTACTCTTGAGACTGCAATATGGCTCTTGAACCAGTTTTGGAGATTTCCGCCCTCTTGCTTCAGGTTTTGGTCGAAAAAGGTGAGGACAAAGCTCTGTTGGATCTCTGCGTTTTTTAGTGGATCCAGGGAGCCGGTCTCTCCAAGGATTCTGGTGATCGGCATGTACATGTACAGCATGGAGAAATCCTGGTGTTTGCCACCCTGGACTTGGTAGATGCTGGGTTGTACGCTTGTGTTGTCAAAGAGTTGCCTGAGGAAGTGATTGTTCGGCCCTGTTTCCCACTGTTCGCTTCTCAGGAAGGTGCTGGGAACGTGCAGCCCTCTTTTCAGAATATCCTCTCTGATCGGCTCGACCCAGGCATCAAAGCCCAGCACCGCCTTGATGCGCGGATCTGTTATGGCAAGCCTGACCACCCCCCCACCTCCGGTGGAGTGCCCAATCGCCCCAATAGCGCCTTTGTTTATTCTCTCTGAGAAGAAAGCATTGCCTTCCATAGAATCGAGCACTGCAAGGGCATCGAGTGAGAAGGTAGTGACCAAGGCTTGGGCGTGGAGGTTGAAGTCATCGACCTCCGACCTGTCCGGAAGTGCTCCTTGGTCTACATAGTCCACCCTTCCGTTTTCGAAGACGCTTACAGCCGCCCCATAGGTGTGGTTGATACTCACTGCAATGTAGCCATGGCTTGCAAGCATCTCACCAAGGTCAGCGTGCAGGCTTGAAAAGCCTGTCCACCCATGGGAGATGATGATGAGGGGATAGGTCTGTTCCTTGTGACTTATCGCCAAGCCGGTATGGCTGTGGCTCTTGATCAGGGCTGTGTGGTCAAGGAGAAAAGGGGGGAGTGTGTACAGCATGGGGATCCCCGAGGCAACTTTTCTGCCGTCGACGAGCCAGTTGGTCAGCTTTCCTCCCTTGTCGTCATCTGCAGGATACCAGACCTGGTATCTGATATGACGGTCCCCTCGAGGCTCCGGGCCGTAGAGTTCCACCCTCCCCTGGTCAGTCAGATCATAGCTCACAGTCCCTATGGCGTAGGGACCTGTAGGTTTGGGCATCCTATTTACCGGAAACAGATAGAGGGCCAATATGGTTCCCAACAAGCAGGCAACCGATAGAGAAGCCAAAACTCTTCGTTTGTTCCTGCCAACAGGTATCTTGCCAAAGAAGAAAATGAGCAAAAGGATGGGCAGAGCAAGATAGACACAGACCATCTGGAGCCGCAATCCCTCAATAGTTGCATGGGCAATGAGCGCTATGGTGGAAAGGGTGAGCAAAAAAAGCTGTGCCCTTGCATGTTTCTTGTTGCAGACAAAGGTAACGATGACTAAGGCTGTTGTCAGGACCAGCATTACTAGTTCAAGAATTCTCATTTTCGCCCCTCATGCAAAAAATATATGGTCTACTTGCATAACTATAGAGACTGCAAGGGGCTTTGCCAAATGAAACTTGCATAATATGGGTAAAATATAAAAAAGTAGTAAAAAGTGCACCTTCCAGCCGTGCCCTTTCTCTGCTCTGATAGATATCAGAATGCAATAGCACCAGTAGCCGCTTGGTTCAACACTGGGGATATATTCGATCCGTTTGGCAAGAGCCAGTGCAAATTCTTGTGCCAAGGCAGTATAAGCATGGTAAGATTTACTCGAATCTTGGCGAAAGAATAGGAGCAGGAAGGCTATGGACAGCAAGAAGGCACAGCAGGTTCTCGACGAATGTCTCCAGAAACACCAAGAGCTTGCCGGGCAGCTAAAAGATGTGGGATTCGTATGGCCAGGTTCGGTCATCAAGCGCTACCTGACCTGTGGTAAGCCCAACTGCGCCTGTCACAAGGACCCTGCCTCACGACATGGTCCCTATCTGTATTGGAGCACTAAAGTCAATGGCAAGACAGTCTCAAAGGCTATCTCAGGAACCGATGCCAAGATTATGCAGGAATGGGTCGCCAACCGCACTTCGCTTGAATCGATCGTCACCCAGATGAAGGACGTTGCTCAACAAGCAATCGAAGCTGCATCCTTTCTCCTAGAGGAAGAAGACTGAGCACTTGTGCTCTATGCAAATAACCCTTGTATGTCCTTGAGAGGGTATATGGAGTAACCGTCTAATGTCGTCCTGATCGTACCGGCATGGATAAGTCCTCCTGCATCTGAATGAGAGAGGTTCTTGCCTTGTTCTTTTCCAAACTGAACAAGATTCCTGAGTTGATCCTTGTCATACCTGTCCGAGCTTTTTATCTCGTACGGGATGAGTTGCCTGTTTTTTTCAAAGATGAGGTCTATCTCTAGCCCGTATTTGTTCCGGAAGAAATAGAGGTGGTGGGGCAATGCCTCATTGTTACGTTGTTTCACCGCTTCTATGACGCAGTAGTTCTCGAAGATGGATCCACGTAGGGGGTCGCGAAGCATTTGGTCTGGTGTGATGATATCAAGAAGCGAACTGACGATCCCTGTATCACAGAAATAGATTTTCGAAGTTTTTACCAGTGTACCATCCCGATTCGAATGCCATGGCTGCAGGAGATAGATGATGTATGATGCCTGAAGGATGGAGAGCCATCGGTCAACTGTAGCTCGTGCCACACCAAGGTCGTTGGATAGAGCTGATACATTGAGCAGGTTTCCAACTCTGCCAGCGAGTAGCTTCAAGAAGGTATAGAAGAGACCTTCATCCTGAATTGATGTGATTTGTTTGACGTCCTTTTGGATATAGGTACTGATGTAGTTTTGGTAATAGTGATGCCAAGAAGAAATATCGGTCGAAAACAGTTTCGGGTAACAGCCTTGTAGGAGCAAGGTGTCCCTGTCTGTTTCTACATTTCCCGCACGTGCCATCTCCTCAAGGGATAGTGGTAAAACTTGGAAAATCGCAGCCCTGCCTGCAAGGGACTGTGCAATATGTCCCTTGATATGAATTTCTTGACTTCCCGTAACAATAAACTGCTTGGCTTTCTGTCCCGACTCATCTGTAAGGACTTGGATCTTACTCAGGAGATCAGGTACTCTTTGTATCTCATCTATGATGACAGGTGGTTTGTACATTTTGAAGAACTCGTCAACAGATTCTTTTGCTAGCTGGTATGATTTTGCTTCCTCTAGGTTGACATATGCATAGTCTGGATACAGATGCCGAACGAGAGAGGTCTTCCCTGATTGTCTTGGCCCTATGACTGTGATAACCGGATAGTCATTTTCTAGCTTTTTTATGATTTTTTCGATGGTTCGCTGAATATACATCACAAGCTCTCCTCGTATCTATAATATACTATTTTCTGGGAGATTGCAACATTGATATAGCAATCTCCCAGAAATGAGAAGGATGTATTGGCTCCTAGAATATGCAAACTCACTCAAGAAAGTTTCTCGTTATCTCCATCCAATGCTTGCAACACCTCATCGAAATCAAGGGCAAGGTCATAGGAGGTGCTTCTTCCTCCTGAGGAAGAACGGACCAACAGACCTCGCTCCACAAGGGCATTGATATCCCGACCTGCACTATCAACAGAACATTTGGTCATTTTAGCCCATTTGGAGGTGGTGAGCTTCCCGTAGAGGCTGCCCTCTACCAGCTTTACCAGCATTGCTATCTGGCGAGCATTGAACTGTGCTGGATTCAGAAGGTGAACTGTGCGGCTGATTGTACTAGTCATAGTGATGGAGTCTGCCCACTCTTCCATAGCCCGACCTACCATCTCCACATACCAGATCACCCACTCTGTCACATCCATGCTTATGTTCTGGGTGGATACCGTTGCCAACTTCTCATAGTAGGTGGCCCGTTCGGTCATGATTTGGGAAGAAACGCTGTAGCAGTGGTTGGAAATGTCATGATCAAATGCAAGGATATACTCGGACAAAGTTCTGGAGAGCCTTCCGTTGCCATCAGAAAATGGGTGGATGCAAACAAACCACAGGTGAGCAAGGGCACTTTGAACCACTCGTTCATTCTCATTGTTCCCCACTTGTATCCAATCAAAGAGCTTGGACATTTCTTCTTCAACCCTTTGGTGGGGAACTCCTTCATACACGATGCGCTCCCTTCCTACAGTTCTGCCACTGAGCAGATAGACAGGACCAACTCTATAGTGCCCAACTTGAGGTGGTCTTGCATTCGGGGAAACTCCAACGAAGAGACTTTCATGCCAAGAGAGAATCCTTTCCATTTCCATAGGTCGTTTATCTTGCACGGCATCGAAGAGTATCGCAACAGCATGATCTTCACGGTCCCCCATTTTCTTAGGTACATCAGGGCTTCCAAGCCTTCGTGTTACAGAGGCCCGTACCAGAGCAACATCAAGATGTTCTCCTTCTATCTCACTATTCTTGAGTGTTTCCAAGGCAAGCACCTGAGAGACTACCTGCATTCGTGCATCATCGTCCAAAAGACCTATAGCACTATCGAGAGAGCCTTGTGCGTAGTGCAGTTTTAGCAGGGCAGGAATGATTGCTTCCCTGGTATGGACAAAATGAGGCCACCCTTGATGGTTCCAGATATACATGGGTTGTTCCTCCTCAGGGTTTTATGCGGAGAATAGGCTTCTAGTATATCCTTACTCTGCAATACTACAAGAAAATCAGCATGAAAAAGGATCTGGTTGCCCAGATCCTTTTTGCTTACCCAATTGAATTATTTCATTCCTTGGGTTTCGGATAGTCAATGATCAGGTGCAGGTCATCCAGCTGTTCCTTATCGAGGAACGAAGGGGAGTCATCCATCGGACTGATACCCGCTGTATTCTTCGGGAAGGCGATCACCTCATGAATTGAGGTCTCGTCACTCATGATCATGACCATCCTGTCGATGCCGGGGGCGATGCCGCCATGGGGGGGAGGCCCGTACCTGAAGGCATTGAGCAGGAAGCCGAAACGCTCTTCAGCTGTCTCGTCATCAAAATTACAGATGCGGAAGATACGCTTCTGCAGCTCGACATCATGGATACGGATCGAGCCGCTGGCTACCTCATAGCCATTGAGCACCAGGTCGTAGAGGTCTCCCTTCACGCTGCCGGGATCTGATTCCAAGGTATCGAGGTACTGGGCTTGGGGCATGCTGAACATATGGTGCGCTGCCTCCCAGTGCTTGCCTGTCTCGTTGTATTCAAAGAGGGGGAAGTCGATGATCCAGCAGAATTCAAAGCTCTTTCGGATCAGGTTGAGCTCCTTGCCCAGCTTCGAACGTACGGCACTGAGGCTAGCGCAGCAACGCTTCCAGTTCTCATGGGCAACAAAGAGGATGAGGTCCCCTTCCTTTGCCTCCATTTTGGCGATGAGCTCCTCTTCCAATCCTGAGAAGAACTTGCTCACCCCTCCGCTGATCGTCTCATTTGCCCCAACCTTGATCCATGCAAGGCCCTTGGCCCCGTAGATCTTTGCAGCATCCTCAAGTTCGGTGATGAACTTGCGGCTGAACTCCACCCCTTCAGTCTTGGGTGCGCACAGGGCCTTCACAAACCCGCCTCCAGCGATGATATCCTTGAAGGTTGCAAAGCTGCTCTTCGCCGCCAGCTCGTTCATGTCGGAGAGGGGAAGGTCAAAGCGTAGGTCCGGCTTGTCATTGCCATAGGTGTTCAAGCTGTCTTCATAGGTGAGCCTTCTGAAGGTGACGGGAAGCTCGACATCCATGACCTCCTTGAACACGTGGCCGAACAGCCCTTCCATAAGGGAGAGCACATCGTCACGCCTTACAAAGCTCATCTCAAGGTCGAGCTGGGTAAACTCCAGCTGCCGGTCCCCACGGGAGTCCTCGTCGCGATAACAGCGGGCGATCTGGAAGTACTTGTCAAAGCCGCCGACCATCAGGATCTGCTTGAAAAGCTGTGGGCTCTGGGGCAGGGCGTAGAACTTGCCGGGATAGAGACGGGAGGGGACTACAAAGTCACGTGCTCCCTCTGGGGTGCTCTTGATCAGGGTTGGGGTCTCTATCTCATAGAAGTCCAGTCCGGCGAGATACTTCCTGATGGAGAAGATGAACTCATGGCGGAGCTTCAGGCGCTTTTGCATCCCTTGGCTGCGCAGGTCGAGGTAGCGGTACTTGAGGCGCAGGTCCTCCCGTGTCTCCAGGCCATCATCAAGCTGGAAGGGAAGGGGCGCACAGCGTGAGAGGATCTCAATCTTCTCCGCCTTGACCTCAATCTCCCCGGTCGCCATATCGGCATTGACCATGGAGTCGGGTCTGAGCCTGACTGTCCCGATCACCGCAATGCAGAACTCCATCCTCAGCTCGTTGGCAGTGCCCTGCAACTCAGGCGATGCATCGTCATCGACCACAACCTGGGTGATGCCATAGCGGTCACGGAGGTTTATGAAGTGGAGAGATCCATGGTTACGGCTGCGGTGGACCCAACCGTTGAGGACTACCTTTTTGGTGTCATCTGCCTTGATCAGTGAGCCGCACGTCGCTGTTCGTTGTGAAAATAGTTCTTCTGCCATACCGGTCCCCTCTCTTTGAAAAGTACTCCTATCCTACAGCATGGATGGCAAAATGACAATTGCCCGCTACTGGGGGAGTTCCCTCGCCATAACCCTTTTTTTCTGTAGGAACCCGATGGCATCGACAGCTGCAATGGCGGCACTGGTTGTTGTGGTATAGGGTATTTTCAGCCTCATTGCCACACTTCTTATCTCATCATCACCCCTATGGGCCAGGTATCCCATCGGGGTGTTTATCACCAGGGCTATGGACTTTTCCTTGAGGTAGTCGGTGAGGTTGGGTCGTCCTTCATGCACCTTCTGCACCACTTCACACAGGATGCCCTCATCAAACAGGAAACGGGCAGTGCCTTTGGTCGCGGCTATCTGGAAGCCAAGGGCCTTGAGGCTCTTCACAACAGGAAGGATGGTGGTGCGGTCCCGCTTGTTAACACTCACCACCACCTTGCCTGAGAGGGGTAGGTTGTTCCCTGCACTGATCTGGCTTTTGGCAAAGGCTTCTCCGAAGCTCTTTCCCAAACCAATGGACTCCCCGGTCGAACGCATCTCAGGACCTAGGGCAGGGTCGACATTGCTGAAGCGGTCAAAGGAGAATACCGCCTCCTTCACCGCCCATCCAAGCAGGCACTTGCCCTCTCCTATGCCTCCTTTTTTGCTTACCAACTTTTGCTCTACCAGATCCTCTTTTTCCCACACTCTGACCGCAACTTCTACAAGGTTCACCCCAGAGGCCTTGGATATGAACGGCACGGTCCTGGAAGCCCTTGGGTTGACTTCAATAAGGTAGAGCAGGCCATCCTTTACTGCAAACTGGATGTTCATCAACCCTTGCACCCCAAGGGCAAGGGCTAGTTTATGTGCCCATTCATTCATCTCTTTCAGCAGTGTGGGATTGGACTTGTAGGGAGGAAACACAGCTGCAGAGTCGCCGCTATGGATTCCAGCAGCCTCAATATGCTGCAGGATGCCCCCGATATAGATGCTCTCTCCATCGCAGACGGCGTCAAGGTCATACTCAAAGGCATCCTCCAGGAACTGGTCCAGCAGGATGGGAGCCTCTTTGCTTGCATAGATGGCCTTCTTCTCTATGAGGTCCTCTATTCCCTTCCTGTCAAAGATGATGAACATCCCTCTTCCTCCCAGCACATGGGAAGGGCGGATTAGCACAGGGTATCCTACCTCCTCTGCTAGGGGGATGAGTTGTTCCTGGGCATATGCACTCCTGTTCTTTGGCTGACGCAGGCCCAACTCTGTTACAAGGGCGGAGAACTGGCCCCTATCCCCTGCTTTTTCCAATCCCTCCAAGGAGGTCCCCACAAGCTTGGCTCCACTTTTCTTGAGCTTGCCTGCAATGTTCAGAGGGGTCTGGCCCCCCAGCTGTACGACAATGGTATGGGTGCGTTCGCGTAACAAGATCTCCTTGACCTCCTCTGAACCCAGAGCTTCAATATAGAGGCGGTCACTGATGTTGAAGTCGGTGGAGACGGTCTCGGGGTTGCTGTTGACCATGATGGTCTTCTTTCCTAGCTTTCTGTAGGCAAGGGAGGCTAGCGTACAGCAGGTATCGAACTCCAGGCCCTGGCCTATCCTGTTGGGCCCGCTTGCCAGGATGACCACAGCATCCTCCCCTAGAGGGCGAGCCTCATCTGTCTCGCCATAGGTCGTATAGAGGTAGGGCGTGATGGCCTGGAACTCCCCTGCACAGGTATCGACATGGTGGGTGACGCTGTGCATCTCGTATGCATAGCGAAGCCGCTCTATGGAGCTCTCTTCTGTCCTGAGGAGGGTGGCGATCCTCCTGTCACTCATGCCTGCCATCTTCGCCTCCAGCAGAAGGTCCCTGTCCAGGCCCGCCATGATGCGCCTGTCCAGTCTGGACTGCTCCACCAAAAGATGGACAAACCAGGGATCGAAGCCAGTGAGGGAAGAGACTTCTGAAGCAAGGGCCTCTCCTTCTCTGCACAGGGTGGTATAGGCTGCAAGAAGGCGTAGGGGGTGTGCGCTTCTGAGTAGCACATCGACTTCAGAGGCGCTATAGAGATCATTCTCGGTGAGGTCTACGAGGCCTTCAAGCTTCTGTTCAGAGGAGCGAATAGCCTTGTTTAAGGCCTCAAGGGCTGTCCTGCCCAGGGCTAGGACCTCGCCTACACTGCGCATCTGCGTACCCAGGGCAGAGGGGGGAAGAGGGAATTTTTCCAATTCAAAGCGTGGCACCTTCACCGCACAGTAGTCCAACGCCGGTTCAAAGCACGATACCGAAGAGCCTGTTATCTCATTGATGATCTCATCGAGGGTATAGCCCACTGCAAGCTTTGCTGAGCATCGTGCGATGGGGAATCCTGTTGCCTTGCTGGCAAGGGCTGAAGATCGTGAAACCCTTGGGTTCATCTCGATGACGACCGTTTTGCCACTTTTGGGATCGACAGCAAATTGGACGTTGCTGCCTCCACACTCAACACCCACCGCACGAAGAATCGCGATGGAGGCATCACGCATCGCTTGGTACTGGCCCTCATCGAGAGTCTGGATAGGGGCTATGGTTATGCTGTCCCCCGTATGGACTCCCATGGGGTCGATGTTCTCGATCGAGCATACGATGATGGCATTGTCCCCCTTATCGCGCATCACCTCCATCTCAAACTCCTTCCATCCGATGAGGGACTCCTCTATGAGGGCCTCATGGGAGGGGCTTGTCTCCAAGGCATGTTCCAAAAGCTGGGGAAGCTCATCATGGGTGTATGCTATCGATCCCCCCATACCTCCCAAGGTATAGGAGGGGCGGATGATAAGCGGCAGGCCCATACTTGCCTCTAGAGCTAGGCCCTCTTCCAGGGTGTGGATGACGGTGCTCTTGGCACTCTCTAGTCCTAGGCTTTCAACGATTTTCTTGAAGGCTCCCCTATCTTCTGCCAGTATAATGGAAGCAATGGAGGCTCCTATGACCTCCACACCGTACTGCTTGAGCAGGCCTAGCCTGTCAAGTTCCAAGGTGAGGTTCAAGGCTGTCTGTCCTCCCATGGTGGAGAGGATGGCATCAGGTTGCTCGCGCTGGAATATCTGCTCGATATACTCCGGCCTCAAGGGATCCATATAGATATGGTCAGCGATGCCGGGCGTAGTCATCACGGTTGCAGGATTGGGGTTGACCAGGGTGACTTCGTAGCCCTCTTCCTTGAGGGCCTTCACCGCCTGGGTCCCGCTATAGTCAAACTCACAAGCTTGGCCGATGACTATCGGCCCGCTTCCCACTACGAGGATTCTTTTGATGTCTGTTCGTGCGCTCATGCTTTTTCTCCCTGTGCAAGACTGATGAACCTATCGAATATCCACTCTCCATCATGGGGACCTGGAGATGCTTCGGGGTGAAACTGGACTGAGGCTATGGGTTTCTCCGTATGCCAAAGTCCTTCTATCGATTGGTCGTTTGCGTTGATGAACCAGGGCATAACACAAGAGGGTAAGGATGTAGCCTCACTCATATAGCCGTGGTTCTGGCTGGTTACAAAGGTCCTACCTGTGAAGAAATCCCTGACAGGGTGGTTCGACCCATGATGGCCGTACTTCATCTTGGTCGTCGTTCCCCCCAAGGCAAGGGTGAGTATCTGGTGCCCGAGGCAGATGCCGACTGTAGGCAGGACCTCCATCACAGACTTGGTCATGGCCACTGCCTCTGGCAGCCTCATGGGATCCCCCGGTCCATTGGAGAGAAAGAGTGCGTCACAGTCCTGGCTCAGGACCTCTATCGAGGTTGAGGTGCTTGGTAGCAGCGTGACTGCAACATTGCGCTTGTACAGCTCTGCTATGATGGAGCTTTTTATCCCGAAGTCCACCAGCGCGAAGCGGAGGATGGGGGAGGTGGGGGTGGGCACCGATGAAGGAGGATCGACAATAGGTGCTTTGACCGACACCCCTTCGATGAGGTTGCGCTCTGAGATGGAGGGTAGGGAGCGTAGGGTTGCCAAGGCCGTTCTCTTCTCCGATGCAGAAAGACTGGCATGCGCGCTTCGAAACAACAGGGCATTGCAGGACCCTATGGAGCGAAGATGCAGTGTCAGGGCCCTGGTATCGACACCCTGAACTCCACAGACTCCTGCTTCCTGCATGAAGGCATCTAAAGAGACCCTCTCCAAGGGAAGAGGGCCTGCATATAAGGAATGGATGATAAGTGCTGTTGCAGGAACTGCAATTGGGCAGTGCGTGCTCTCAGAGAAGAGAGGCTCACACCCATAGTTTCCTATGTGCGGGCTTGTCATCACCACCATCTGCCCATGGTATGAGGGGTCGGTGATGATCTGCTGGTAGCCACACATGCTGGTGTTGAATACCACCTCCCCAAAAAGGAGCTCGGGACCCCGCTCTGTAAGGAGGGGGGCACTCTTGCCGAACCCCTTGCCGGTGAAGGTTGTTCCATCTTCAAGGATGAGAAAGGTTGTTTCCATTGTTGCTTCCTTAGTCCAAATTGTTGGGAGGATATTCAATTATTGGCATTTATGCAACATAAATATGCAATAAAACAGCAGATAAATGAATAAATATACAAAATGCAACAAAAATAGAATATATTGCAACAAAAGAAGCAGTAAAGTGAAGTGGTACCTATTGCTTAAGTTTACCCTTTTCATAAGGAATACTCCTGTTAAATATTATAGAACTTGAAGCATTCTGTATAGAAACACCTCTTAATTGCAGAGGAGGATGAATTATGGTAGGGTATAATCTGAAAGGAAATATCAAAATGGCACGATTAGATTCGCTATCAGTCCGTGGGTTTAAGTCAATACGAGAGATTGAATCACTTGCCTTAACTGACCTCAATCTTCTCATAGGTGCCAATGGATCAGGCAAAAGTAATTTTCTTGAGTTGTTTAAACTTCTTCGAGCAAGCATGCAGCTTCCTCTACCGGGATTTACAGAAACAAATCTTAAGAAGTATATTTTAGATTCTGGTGTTGCTGCGGATTTTTTATATAAAGGTAAGCCTGAAGCGACTCAGATATATTTCAAGCTGGATTTTGGAGAAAATGGTTATGGGATGGTATTAGTCCCGACCCAAGATGATTTGCTTCGTATAGAGTCGGAAGGAACGTATTATAAAGGTAAGGATCGTTGGTATAGCTTACATTCTCCTGATGGTTTTACTCCTGCCCTATTGAATGAAAAGGACACAAGAGGGGTATATGGGACGCGTGGTGTTGGTTATTATGTTTATGAATCAATTAAGAACTGGCAAATGTATCATTTCCATGATACAGGAAGACTATCTCCAATAAAACCTTCTCAAAGTGTGTTTGATCATAGGTATCTGCGTTTTGATGGCTCGAATTTGGCCAGTTATCTTCTATTCCTTAAGGAGCATCCTAGTTATCATTTCTTTTATTCCCAAATTGTAGAAGCTGTACGTCAAGTAGCACCCTTTTTTGATGATTTTATTCTGGAGGCGAATCAACAGGACCTCGTGAGACTGCTTTGGAAGCAAAAAGGTTCAGATTATCCTATGAAACCACAAGCCCTCTCAGACGGTACTCTTCGCTTTATCTGCCTTGCTACAGTCCTTCTACAACCAAAGCATCCTGATACCATCATCATTGACGAGCCCGAGCTTGGGCTTCATCCGTATGCAATTGGCCTTCTAGCAGAGCTCATGCAAGCACGATCTACGGATACTCAACTAATTGTGGCAACTCAATCACCTGCTTTGATCAGTCATTTTGAGCCTGAAGATATTATTGTTTGTGACCGAAAGGAAGGACAGTCTACCTTCACCAGGCTAAATTCTGATTCATTAGATGTTTGGTTGGAAGACTATTCTCTTGGAGAGTTATGGATTAAAAACATACTCTCCGGGGGGCCTATACATGAATGAGGTCATTGTAATTGTTGAAGGGTAAAGCGAACAATCATTTTTAAGATCAGTTTTGGCCCCATACCTTGGAGAACAGTCCTGTTATATTCGCGCACAACTGATTGGTCCTTCAGGCCATAAGGGTGGAGGTGTTTCTTTTGAGCGCTTTTCCAAAGATGTGGGAAATGCCTTAAAACAAAGAGGAGAAACCTATATCTCTTCAATGTTTGATTTTTTTCGGCTTGATTCTACATGGCCTGGTATGGATGATTTGTGTAGAGCCTTGCAGGTCGGACGGAAACTTGATAAGAACGAGATAAGTACAATATTGCAAAATAAAACTTTGGAAAGGCTTGAAACTCTATTTCCAAAATATGCTGTTGCAGCACGGGTATTCCCCTATTTCTCCATGCATGAGTTTGAAGCTCTGCTCTTCTCTGATGTTCAAAAACTCAGTGAAGGATTAAGTGTACATGAACAGGATTTACAACGGATTTTGGATTATTATAATGGTGATCCGGAACTGATTAATACGGATCCTTCAAAAGCACCCTCGAAAGTGCTGAAACGCTTATATCCACAATATAAGAAGGTTCTTCAGGGAACACGCATTGCTCATTCTATTGGAGTAGAAAAAATAAAAGACGAGTGTACTTGCTTCAACAGTTGGGTAACTCGAATGCTGGAATTCTCTTGAGTTATTGAACGAATATTTCAATGAATCTTTATCATAGGATTGCAAGATGGTAATCTGCAAGTTTGTATCTTGATGATCCTTCATTCCATTATATATCCTTCTATCTAGGATCCTGAAACTGCTTCCCCCTTTCTTTGCAGTTGAGCATAGGCCCCTATGTTCTTTCCATCCAACCAAAAGATGAACAGCTTGTAGTCGTAGTCTTTGTTCTCCAAGCCCTTGTTGCCTTAATCCTCTCATCCATGATATCTTTACTATAGTCTCATATGAGACGGTTAAAACTGCTATATAGTTGATTATCCCCTAATAAATGGGTAATATTGCTATATAGGTAGCTCAAGGTTACTAAAGGATGGTATGCAAACAAATTTCTCATCTGACCACACACTCTTGGAATTGCTACTTGATTCCAAAACCATCACTACCTCATCATTAAGGCGTACTTCCTATCCAAAGGGACAGGTAGTGGGGGATAGTGATGGATCAGCTTCTTTGGCTGTCTTTGTGGAAGAGGGAGAGCTTGATGTGTTCAGCATTGCACTCGACGGTGCCACCATTCTGGTATCCACCTTGGGCCCCTCGGAGGTCTTTGGCATAAGCAACCTGTTTGAAGAAAAGGACCTACGCACAAAGTTGCAGTGCCGGACCAATTGTGTGCTGCTCTCTCTTCCTAAAGACGTATTGCGTATGGCAATACTCAAAAGTCCCCTTGCAATGGTCGAATATGCAAAGCTCTGCAACCGTAAGATTCAGTTCCTGATCAGGCGCATCGAGCAGCTCAGCCTTACCTCTGCCCGGTCGAAAGTGGCTGAGTACCTGTTGAGCAACACCTCCGTCGAACTGCCGGAACTCTCTCTTGATTCGAAGGCTTCCCTGACCCTGCCTTTGGGCATCAGCAGGGCGTCCCTTTTCAGGGAGCTCTCTGCCTTGGAGAAGATGGGTGCTGTATACAGCAACGGATCACTGGTGCGGGTATTGGACCGTATGGTTTTGGAGAGTGTTCTCCATAGATAGAATATGTAGGTGCCACATTGGCACAGGAGTAATGAGTATGAAGAAGGTAAGTCTGGTGTTACTGGTATTGGCGATGAGTTGTGTCGCCCTGTTTGCGTCTGGAGCGAAAGAGGGGGTCAATGCTGACTTCCAGACCCTCCTTGATGGTGAAAAAGCCCCTGTCGATGTCAGGGTCCTGGCAATGAAAGGACCTACTGCCATGGGCATGGTCTCCCTGATGGAAGAGGCAAAGAAAGGTGTGATGGATGGAAATGCCTACATCTTTGACGACTTGGCCACCATTGATGTGGTTGTCGCCAAGCTGGCAAAGGGCGAGGTAGACATCGCAGCGATCCCTGCCAACCTTTCTTCTGTGTTGTTCAACAATACCAAGGGTGCCCTGAAGGTTCTGGCAATCAACACCCTGGGCGTCCTGTATATTATGGAAAGTGGTGATAGCATAAAATCTATTGAAGATCTTGCCGGAAAGACCATATTCTCCACAGGAAAGGGAGCATCCCCTGAGTATGCCCTCAAGTATCTGCTCAATGCCTATGGGGTAAAAGATGTGACCATTGAGTGGAAGAGCGAGACTGTAGAGTGTGTTGCTGCTCTGGCTCAGAAGCCCAACAGCATTGCAGTGTTGCCACAGCCTTTTGCCACCGCTGCTATGATGAAGGATCCAACCATCCGAGTCGCCCTCGATATGACCAAGCTCTGGGAAGACATCCAAGGTTCACAGCCATTCCCAAGCACCATGATGACCGGTGTTGTTGTTGCCCAGACCTCTTTTGTTGAGAAGCAGCCAGAAGCTGTCAGCAAGTTCCTCGATCACTATGCAGACTCCGTTGCCTATGTGCTCTCCAACCAAGAAGAGGCTGCTCGTCTTATAGGTGCTTTGGAAATTGTTCCTGCCCCTGTTGCCTTGAAGGCTCTTCCTTTCTGTAATATAACCTATATTGATGGTACCGAGATGAAAACTAAACTTTCTGGTTATCTCAAGGTATTGTATGATCAGAATCCCAAGAGCGTAGGTGGAGCACTGCCAACCGATGATTTCTACTTCATTCGCTAACAATAAAAAAGGGACTATCAGGATATGGTCGGTCCTTCTCTGGCTGGGGATATGGCAACTTGTTGCCATGACCCTAGGCCAAGATATCCTGCTTGTCTCTCCTCTCGATGTTATGATACGCCTTTTTGACCTGGGCATAACCGGGTCTTTTTGGCTTTCAATTGGGTACTCCTTCTCGAGAATTGCTGGGGGATTTTTTCTAGCAACCCTCATAGGGGTACTTTTTGCTATCTTTTCCTACCGTTACCGGTTGGTTGAGGAGTTTCTTGCTCCTCCCATGCAGACGATAAAGGCAACCCCTGTCGCATCGTTTGTTATCCTTACCCTTGTCTGGATAGCTCCACAGAATCTCTCAGTCTTCATCTCTTTTTTGATGGTGCTTCCCATCATGTACACCAATGTCCTGATGGGCATTAGAAGCACTGACAAAAAACTGTTGGAAATGGCAGAGGTCTTCCGTGTCCCCACCTATAGGCGTATCCGCTATATCTACCTCTCCCAAGTGCTGCCCTTTTTCCGATCTGCGTGTTCGGTTGCTTTGGGTCTGGGCTGGAAGGCTGGAATTGCTGCAGAGGTGATAGGGCTCCCCCAAGGCTCGATCGGGGAGATGCTCTATCAGGCAAAGATCTACCTGGATACTCCGGATATGTTTGCCTGGACGCTGGTTATTATCATCATTAGCGTATGGTTTGAAAAGATTGTCCTTACGCTTTTGGATAGGGTGGTCTTAAAGATGGAGCACCTATGAAAAACCTGCAGATTCAAAACATATCCAAACGGTATGGTGATACGGTTGTATTCGACCGGTTTAGCTCTACCCTGCATTCAGGAGAAGTAAATGTGCTTTTTGGAGCTTCAGGCTCGGGAAAGACAACACTGTTACGCCTCATCATGGGCCTCGAAGAGGCCGATGAGGGTTCCCTATCCTCCTTTGATAATCTCCAGCTCAGTGCTGTCTTTCAAGAAGACCGTCTATGCAACAACCTCTCGGCCTTCTCCAACGTAAAGCTGGTGGTGGAGCCTTCAGTCTCCACCGAACAGATACGGGCAGCCCTTGGTGCCGTAGGGCTCGGGGATGCCATTCGCAAGCCTGCCAGAGAGCTGTCTGGTGGAATGAGACGAAGGGTTGCCCTGGTGCGTGCCCTCCTGGCTACATATGACCTAATTATTCTTGATGAGCCCTTCAAAGGGTTGGACGACCTGACTAAGAATCAGGTTATTGCCTATACAGTGGAAGCCACCAGGGGCAAGACGGTAATCCTGGTGACCCATGATATGGAGGAGGCTGACCTCATGCAGGCCAAGCACGTCATCAATCTTGAGGATATCCGGTAGTCAGATTTTCATATCCAAGGTGAAGTTCTCCGGCTTGAATGCATCGCTGCCAAGCCAGATGTCTATCTGCAACCCACTATCAGTATTGGAGACACTTGCTTGCTTGATCTGCCATCCGATGAGGTTGAGCCTAGCCTCCCAAGCCATGTCGTGCCCTGCCATCTGCCCATAGTACTGAGCAAGTTCAGGGCGCTGTGTCTTGGGGTTGAGGGACTTGCGAATCTTATCCAATTCCTTTTTTGACCTTGGTATGTCGTCAAAGAAGCTGATATGGGCCCCATCTTCCTCTTGATGGAGGGAGACAACCAGCCTGAGCGGATTGCCCTCCAGCATGAAGTTTGTGAGCTCTCCGATAAGACGGCCTAAAAATTCTTTTCGTTTCATACTTGGAAATCCTCCCTGGGGCGATTGGTCCTGTACCATTGTAGAAGGGCTATGATAAGGGTTGCGGTCAGTCCACCGGCGAAGCCATTGTTATAGAGGTCCAACCCCCCATGCCAGGCTGCGGTGGTCTCTACCATGAACAGGTGTGTGAAGCCTGCTATTACCCCAGCCATAATACCAAACTGTCCTGCTATAGGGGCTAGGGTGGTGCAGAAGAGGGCCGCCAGAATGGGCCCCGGAGCAGAGAGCTGCTTGCCAAACACCAGTGTCGCCAAGACTACGCCGACCACAACCGGCCAGACGTTCTTCAAGGTCTTGCCAAATCCTCCAAAGCCCATCACCGTCAACATCCCCCCGATCACAGGGCCGTTGAACGGAGCCTTCACCAACCAGACATACAAGGAAGAGCCGAGCCCCAACAGCCCCATATTGATCAAGGCCGAGCCCGCGGTCCCTGCATCGAAGATGTCAGTGGGCAGCCTTCCTGTGAGCTTTTGCAGATCGCGCAGTTCTGTCAGGGTCTCACGGATATTGGCGAAGCCATCGATGATGAGGGCTGAAATGATAAGGAGAACTGATAAAATAGGTATAAGCAGGTAGAGAGCAGGCTCTGCCGCTGTATTCCAGATAATTGTCATCGGTTCCATTTTGTTGCTTGCGACAAGCAGTCCCGACACAAAAAGGCCGATGAAGCCACAACTAAAGCCGGTGGTGTAGAGGTTATATCCCTGATGGAGCTGTAAAATTGAGCCGGCGACACCTGGGAGGATAAAGCCTGCAAAAAGGCCGCTGAAAATTCCCAAAGGGATAGAGCTTATAAGGGGCAAGCCTATTTCAAACATAATGAAGGTCACCACAGGACCCAAGGCGGTACCGAAGAGTGCGATAAGGCTGTAAGATCCGAGGGTGTTGCGAGTCACTCTTGCAGCAATCCATACACCCCCAATGATGGGAAGGATATTGAGGGGTGTTTTGCCGAAGAAACCGAAGCCTATCATGGTGAAGATGGCTGCAATGGTAGGGCCCGAGAGGCTGATGGTTGCAAAGAAGACTATCGTCAGGCCGATAAGTCCAACAAGGGCGGCATTGAACATGGCGGCGCCAACGCCTGCCTGGGTAAAGTCATTGATCAGGCGTGCACCTCTGATCTGCAGGTGCAGAAAGCCTTGCAATGTCGTTACAGGGCCATCCAAAGCTAATCCAGTGACTGCCAGGCCAAGGATAAAGATGAGCATGATCGTATATAGGCTTTTTTCAGTACGTTCCATAGTTGGCCCCTTTTCGTATGCGATCGGATGGTCTCATGCTAAAGGCTTATGAAGTGTTGCGCAAGAAGTTTGAACAAAGAGTTGGAAGAGGCAAGAATCACTGCCTCTCCATTCATCCGATTGAAATGCAGTTTCTGCCCTTCTGCTTGCTCTGGTACATCAATTGGTCTGCCATTTGGATAATCAGGTCTTTTGAGACAGGTTTGTCCACAATGACTGATCCGACGGAGACCGTAACTTGGATAGGATTTCCATCCACCAGCAAGGATGATGATTCAACAAGCATTCGTATTCGTTCGGACACTTGCTCCAGATTTTTGCTTCCGATAGAGGAGAAAATGACAAGAAATTCATCTCCACCCCATCGGACGACAAGATCATCAGAGCGCACAGCACTCATCATACTCTTGGATGTCATCTGTAGTATCCGATCTCCCATACCGTGGCCATAGGTGTCATTGATTGTCTTGAAATTGTCAATATCAACCAAGGCCACTGCAAATGGAGCCTGGAACTCCTGTAACTCTAATAATTTGTTTGAGAGGAAATTTTCTGCATATCTTCTATTTGAGAGTCCTGTAAGCTGGTCAGTCATAGCGAGAATTTTAAATTCTTCTATATCACCCATAACATGCCGCAGTTCAGTAGCAGTATTTTTCTCAGCGAAAAGTTCGATTGCCCCGATGATTTTGCCTTTATCAGCCATGGGAAACGTTCTCACGACTACAGGTACCCTATGACCATTTTTATGGTGTAAATATACTGACGCTTCACGTCTGATGCTATCATCAATGGTTTTATGCAGGGGACACCCATCTATGCACAGGTGTGTACCAGCATCGTCAACATGATTGAGGATATTGTCATAGCAATGACTGTTGAGGACTTCTGATGCAGAAAATCCCGTAATTTCTTCAGCATAGTTGTTCCAGAAGGTGATCTTACGATTTGTATCTACAAAATAGACACCTTCCTTGATACATTGTAAGATTTCTTTATAGATGAGGCTTTTAGTCATTTTGTATATAGTTTTCCTTGTCTGTTAGGCTATAGTAAGATTGATGGCTGGTTTGATGATTGTCAATATTAAGATTTGGTATTTTTTTGTATTTTACCAAAAGTAACACCCCCTCTCTTGTCTCAGCAGGAGAAGGGGGCATAAGAGTTTCAATCCACGCACCCGCTAGGGGTGCGACGAGACTTTGGAGGATAGGCTTCAGATATTCTGGGGGTTTCAATCCACGCACCCGTGAGGAGTGCGACTCTTACACTTACTTCTTATTACATTCAGTACAGTAAAAGCAAGCTTTTGCGAACCAGGTTATGAGAGTTTTACAGTGTATGTCAATTTTAGCTGGTAAATCCGGCTAGATTCATCACCAGAATCTGGGAATTTTTCATCACCTAAATCCGCTTATTCTTCACCACCTGCAGTTATCTTGTTGATGATACCACTACCGATAAAACCCCTGAATATGAACATAGGGGGCATTTGGTTTCTTGGAATGATACCCTGGCATTGGGCTTGTAAGGCTTCAAGAGCCCTCAGCTTGAGATCAAATAGGGATATGGTGGAATACCTTCGTTCAAGCATATAGAAGGCGGTTGGGCAGTGATTAGCTGCACAGAATGCAGTCCTGATCTAGAATGAGTTCTAACTGATGCAGGAAGGCATCAATTGACGCTTACTCAGCTGTAGGACATTCATGCACAGCTATTGGCTTCTGGAGGGGCGTTGTTTGTACATTCAAGTGCTTATTTAAGAATTCATTCTTTCATATCATGGCTGAAGTCTCTCCTTCCCCAAAGGTCCCCAAGTATTTCATAAGCTACCTACCAAACTCTTCGCTGCCGCTATTCAGTTACTGATGAAATATAACCGGATTCTACTGGTGAAAAATAGTCGGATTTCAGTGGTGAGGAAGACCGGATTTACCATTTAGCTATATATATTGTGCATGGGCATACACTGGTTGTTTTGAAGTAGTTGCAGCATAAAAACAGAAACAAAGGAACACCCCCTCTCTTGCTTCTCTGCAGGAGAGGGGGTGTTACTTCTATTGGTATTCTCTTTCTTAATTCTGTATTTTGTTAGCTTTGGCTAGAACCGAATGTCCAGATCCCCACTTACCGTCCCTAGCTTTACCACTGTGTTCTTTTTCCCTGTACTGGCAGAGGCAGGAGAGCCTTCCTGGCTCTGGCCATTGAAGCGGATGGATCCACTTACCTTGGTAGCGCGAATATCCAGATCTTCTGTCCGGCTCAAATCAAGCTCCAGATCACCACTGGTGGAGGAACTTTCCAAGCTACCCCCTGAAAGGATGTATACTTGCCCTTCTATATCTCCACTAGTTGTGGAGAGCGAGATGTGTTTGCCTTCCAAGCTGTTTACCTCAAAATCACCACTGGTGGAAGCAAGGGATAACCGTTCATTACTCTTTGCTGAATATCCACTGATATCACCGCTGACCGTCTTGATGTAGAGATCCTCATTACCCGTAAGGTTAAGCACATCAACATCACCGCTGACGCTATTGATTTGGATTCTTCTTGCCTCAAAATCCTGCATGATGAGGATATCCCCACTGGTTGTCTTGATCTCAAGCTGTTCAACCAGGGCTTGGGGCAGGGTAACCACAAGTGGTGTGTTTTGGCTATTGAAGAAATTCAGAAAGCCTCTGGAAAGAGGAGCTACAACGATGTTCAGCTCTTTGCCGTTCTTTGCTACCTTCAGGCTGCTCTTATCGTTTTCTCCGATACTGATCAGAGCCTCTCGGGCTTTAGATTCTACCATTAGGACGACGTCAGTGCTGATTGTGTTGATCCTCACCGAGTCTGAAGCTGAAAAGGAGTAGGTCTGTTCTGATCTATTCTCCTTGCCACGCTTCTGCCAGACAAAGTCCATGGAGAAGAGGATGGCAAGGATGCTGATCAGGACAATAAGGAAAATCTTGTTGGCTTTGGAGTCCTTGAGCATATTACTTCCTTTCGTGGAATCTGTCGTCCCAGTCACGTTCCTTATTGAACATATCGTTTTCCATCTTCTCGACCTTTTTCTTCAGGCGATCATACTCAGATTGCAGGTCCTCATCACTACTGCTCTCCTTCTTGGACTGGTAGTACTCGCCTTCAAAGGCTTGTGGGCCTGGGTTCATCGGGATGATGAGTGCTGCAACCAAGTAGATGAGTGCCCCTGGGAAGATTCCCGTTGAAAGCACGACCAAAAATATGATGAGTCGTACCATGTCCGGATTCAAGTCACGCCACTCGGCCAAACCTGTTGCTACTCCGAAGACTTTTCCTCGAGGTGATCTGTAAAGTTTTTTTGTTGCCATACCAATCATTCCTTATATTCCTTCTCTTGTGCCTTGCGGCTCTGTATAATTGTCTCAATATTGTCCAAGCGCTGCTGAAGGTCGTCGATGCCTTTTTTCAACACTTCTCTCTGGGATTCCTTGCTATGCTCCGCCATCGGGGAGAATGCAAAGTCATCGTCATCATTCTTTGACCGTTTTCTCTTCTTATGCCGTGGGTTATAGCCGCTGTAGGTTCCAGGTGGATACCCGCTCTCCATTTCCCGCATTCTCAGGGCCGCATCCATCTTTCTTTTATTCATCTTAAACTTCTCATCAAGCGTTGAGATTATGATAATAAAGGCAAAGATGACTATCAGTATAAATACCGCTTCCATTCAATAACTCCCTTTTCTATCAGAGTCCAGCGCGCTTGCGAAGCTCTGCTATTTCAGCATCGATATCATCCATCTCTTCCAAGTCCTTGAACTTATCATCCAGCGAGCTGGATTCATACTTGTTCAGGTCGTTGTTTGCCTTCATGCGGTCGATCTTTTCTTCCATGCTCGAAAAACGGTCATGTGTTGCCGATTCAGCGGCACGCCTCAAGGTTTCCTGGGCAGCCTGCTCCTCGCGAGCACGTTTTCCACGCTCTACCATCATCTGATATTTCTGCTTGACTGTCACCAGCTTGTCCTCGATCTGATTGATCTCGTCCTTGCTGACCTTGATAGTCTCGTCGGCAACCTTAAGGTCAGAGGCAAGCTGCGTCATGGAATCGAGAGACTTCTTCTTCTCAAGCAAAGCTTCCCTTGCCAGATCTTCACGGCCCTTGCTTATCGCAAGCTCTGCTCTGCTCTGCCAACGAATGACGGCACTCTCCTGTTCCTTATAGAGACGCTCAGTCTTTGCCCGGCCAGCCATCTTGGCGGCACAGGAGCTCTTGAGCTCGATCAGTGTATCTTCCATTTCCTGCATCATCAGCTTGATCATCTTCTCAGGATCTTCAGCCTTGTCGAGAAGTGAGTTGATGTTTGCATTCACAATATCCAAGAATCTTGAAAAAACTCCCATAGTATTCTCCTTGGGCAGTACAGCGGTACCACCTGTTTGTCTATAAAATAATATGCACAAAGCATGCCAACTATCAAATCCAAAGATAAAAGTCTGTAAACCCTTTCAATAGGTAGCCTAGACGACTCTTACTTCCCTCTTCAATGCTAGTGTGGTATCGTAGGGTTGGTGAAACCAACCAACAATGGTGTATTTTACCATAAAGGGAGAGACGATGGAATCCAGCCAGGTAGGGTACAGCCAGCAGCTTCTTGGGGAAAGTGAAGTTTTTCTCGACTTCCAGCGCCAGCTCAGTCGGGCGGCTAAGGTCAATCGGTCAGTGTTGCTGGTGGGAGAGAGGGGAAGTGGTAAGGAAGGCGCTGCACGCAGGCTTCACTTCCTCTCCTCCCGATGGCAACAAGCCCTGGTTACCGTCAACTGTGCAGCCCTTCCTCCCTCCCTTATTGAAACCGAACTGTTCGGTTATGAGCAAGGTGCCTTCACCGGAGCACAAAAGACAAGGAAAGGGCGGTTCGAAGAGGCTGAGGGAGGAACCCTCTTCCTTGATGAGATAGGCCTCATCCCCCTGGAAGTCCAGGAGAAAATCCTCAGGGTAGTGGAGTACGGCACCTTTGAGCGGGTAGGCTCTTCTGTTACCCATGAAGTTGATGCCAGGATCATCGGAGCCACCAATAATGACCTTCCCCAGCTCTGCAAGGAGGGCAAGTTCAAGGAGGACCTCTTGGACAGGCTCTCCTTTGAAGTGCTCTTCCTCCCCCCGTTACGAGAACGAGCAGAGGACATCATGCTTCTTACCAATTACTTCAGTTCGAAGATGGCTCTGGAGTGTGGAAAAAGTGAGATGCCACGATTCAGCAAAGAGGTCGTGGCAAGTCTCATGGCATACAGCTGGCCAGGAAATGTGCGGGAACTGAAGAATGTGGTGGAAAGGGCAGTCTATCGCAGCGACACCACAATCATAGAAGAGGTGCAGTTTGATCCTTTTGCCAATCCTTATGCAGATCCGAAACAAGAAGAACCTACAATTCCTGACATGGAGCTCGACCTCTCCCAGTATGAACGGGCACGTGAAGAGCTAGAGCTTTCCTACCTCAAGGGTTCCATCAAAAAGAGCGATGGCAACCAGAAGGAAGCGGCAAAGTTGCTCAACCTTACCTATGACCAGTTCAGGGGCCTGTACCGTAAATATAAGGACAAGTTGTAAGAAAAAGAGCATGCACTCTGATCTTGGTGCTTCATATCAAAAAAAGTATAAACCGCATGCAAGTCCATATGTTGACGGTAGGTATTGGTCATTTGAGAAAAGTTAACCGGACAGTAGGATCCCTGGTGGGCAGTCCGGTCATCCGTTTGTCCCAAATAGCATATAGTTTTTGGGACAGTGATGGAACACTAACAATAGATCTATTTCACCACTTGGCACTGCATCAATTCACGTCTCTGCTCTACATTCCTATAAGCCATCTCTTTTCCGTAACACATACTTAATCTTCAAACACTATTTTTGCTCCCGATCTTATATTGCCTGAAGATTGTGCTTTTTGGCCTTGAGTGGTGTTTTCATTTCTTGTCTCTTGGAATCGATTGCACGTAATGAAAAAATAAAAATATTTTTCTTGACAAATGGAAAAACCCGTTCTATGGTTAATATAACGTTATAGTAAAACGTTAAACTACGGAGTATGGGGTCATATGAAGGTTACCATTAAGGACATTGCAAGATTATGCGACGTATCGGTGACAACCGTCTCAAGGGTTATTAATCACAAGACGGATAATATTGGTGCGAAGACTGTAGAGCGCATAGAGAAGAAAATCGCTGAGCTCGGCTATACCCCAAGCAATGTTGCTCGAAGCATGATCACTGGCAGATCCCACACTGTTGGATTAATAATCCCCGATGTGCGAAACCCCTTTTTTTCCGAGCTGGCCCGTGGTGTAGAAGATTACATGAACGAGCATCAATACGGAGTGTTCCTGTGTAATACCGACAGCTCGTTGGAAAAGGAGAAGCAATATATCGATTTGCTTAAGGGAAGGGTTTCAGACGGAATGCTGTTTACGACCCAGAATAGATTTGAATTTTCCCACTATTTCCATGAGCTTATTCAAAACGAATATCCCATCGTTCTCATTGAACGGTACTTGGAAGGAGTGGATACATTCCCTGGAGTATATTTTGATAATCGTGGTGGTGCAAAAAAGATATGTGATTTTATAATCAGTAAAGGACATAAAAATATTGCATGTATCACCGGACCACTTGAGACAACAAATGCCAAGATGCGACTTGATGGATACCTGGATGCATTGAAAGAAGCGGCAATCCCTTACGATGAATCTTTGGTCATACACGGTACTTACCGCTATCAAAGTGGCTATGATTGCATGAAGACACTCTTGGAGCAGAATGAGAGGCGAGGGGAAGACAAAAAGATAACTGCGATCTTTGCCAGTAATGACATGATGGCATATGGGGCCTATAAGGTCCTGGAAGAAGCTGGTCTAGTGGTTCCACGCGATATCTCCATCGCTGGCTTCGATAACATTAAGTTCCCTGACATCTTCAAACCCAAGCTTACCACAGTAGAATTGCCAGCTTATGATATGGGGAAAAGAGCTGCTGAAATGCTCATTAGGCTAATGCGTAAGGAGGAACTTGAGGAGGTGACGTATGAGTACCCTCTTGAGGTTGTGGATAAGGGAAGTGTTGGAAGAGTCTGATTTTTTAGGTATTTAGTAAAACGTTTTACTAAACGTTAAACTTTGAATTTTTTACACCTGGAGTCAATATGTTAGAAAAAGTAAAGAAGAGGATTGGTTTTGGTTCAAGTGTACGTGAAATAGGTGTGCTGGGGGCACTTCTTCTGTTAATCCTGTTTTTCTCGATCACCAGTCCGTACTTCTTAAAGATTAACAATCTATTGAACATCGTCCGCCAGATTTCCTTGATGGGGATTATTGCCATGGGGATGACCATGATCATCGTCAGTGGAGAAATTGATCTTTCAGTCGGGGCTATCTATGGAGCATCGGCAATTGTGGCTGGAATGGTTCTCACCAATGGTGGTTCTGTTCTCCTTGCGATACTTGTAGCGCTTCTTGTAGGAGCTTTTTTTGGATTGATGAATGGAGTATTGAGCACCTACGGGCGAATTCCTGCCTTGATAGTCACATTGGGGATGATGAATATTGCTAGAGGTGTTGCCCTTGTTATCTGTGGAGCACGTGTTATTTCTCTCTCCCCTCGGACAGTGGACGCTGCTGGGCTCGATTTCTTCCTTTTTCTAGGACAGGGGAAGGTATTTAACATACCCATCATCAGCATCATCTTTATCATTACAGTAATACTATCGAACTTCCTGTATAAGCATACCATTATCGGTTTCAGAATGAGGGCAGTCGGAGGCAATAGCTCTGCAGCAAAGGCCGCTGGATTGAATCGTAACCTGATAAAGATTTTTGCATTCACCATTACAGGTGTCTTCTGCGCCATTGGCGGCATATTAAACCTCTCCTTCCTCGCAAACGTCCAGGGAACAACCGGTAACGGTTTGGAGCTTGATGTAATAGCTGCTGTCATCATCGGAGGAACCAGTCTCAATGGTGGAGAAGGGACTATTATAGGCACCCTCATTGGTGTGCTTATCATGGGAGTATTGAAAAATGGCATTATCCTCCTTGGTGTCTCTCCGTTTTTCCAGATGCTCATCATTGGATTGGTGATTATAGGCGCAGTGGCTATCGATATGTGGTCAAGAAAGTCATGACCGGTTCCAAAGGAGGAATACCAATGGAAGCTATCATCAAATTTGAGAATATAAGCAAAATCTTTCCAGGGGTAAGAGCCCTTTCTGAAGTCTCTTTCAATATCGAAAGGGGAGAAATTCATGCGATTGTTGGTGAGAACGGTGCAGGAAAATCCACTTTGATAAATGTCTTGGGGGGGTTGTACACCCCTACTGATGGAAAACTCATCTTCGAGGGGAAAGAAATCACTGTCTTCAACGAACAGGCGGCTCTGCAACTTGGTATCGGGGTTGTGTACCAAGAGATGAAACTTTGTCCGAATCTCTCGATTGTCGAAAATGTTTTTCTTGGTCGAGAGATCAGGGGAAAACACCGAAAGCTCGATTGGTCAACCATGCGGGAAGCATGTCAGCAGGTTTTGGACTCCTTAGGTCTGTATGTCCCTGCTGATACTGAGGTCAAGCGTCTTTCGATCGCTGAACAGCAGATTGTCGAAATAGCTAAATCAATCTCTCGTGACATTAAAGTGCTGGTCCTCGATGAACCAACTTCAGCCTTGACCATGACTGAATCGCTTAAATTGTTTGAGAACATTGCATCGTTGCAGAAGCGGGGAGTCACCATCATCTATATCTCCCATCGGTTGGAAGAGATCATTGAGTTGAGCGACAGAGTCTCCGTGCTACGCGATGGCACGTATAAGGGCACCTTCAATATTGGAGATGTCGATATTGATAAACTTGTTAAGTTGATAGCGGGAGAGAAACTCTATAACGAGCTTGAACATAAGAACACTGCAGATAAGAAACAGTTTTCCGATGAGGACATCTATTTTGAAGTTGAACGTCTGAGTAGTGAAGATGGAACAGTGAAAGATGTGAGCTTCAATCTCAAGCGAGGAGAGATTCTCGGATTCTATGGGGTGCAGGGTGCAGGTAGAACAGAATTGCTCGAAACCATCTTTGGCCTGCGAAAGAGAAAGAGCGGTTCGATACGACTTAATGGAAAAGAGCTTGATAACAAAAGTCCCATACAGGCCATAAACAATGGGTTTGCCATGGTTCCAGAAGATAGGCGGATTGCTGGCTTGTTTCCTCAAATGAATATCATGGAGAACATCAACACCTCAAATGCGAAGGATGTTGTTAAGCTTGGCGCCTTGATGGACAAGCGAGCGATGAAAACCATTTCAGAGGACCTGCGAAAAAAGATTGGGATAAAGACCCGAGATATCTATCAGAACATCATGCAACTCAGTGGAGGAAATCAGCAGAAGGTCATCATTGGAAGATGGTTAGCATCAGGTCCTAAGGTTTTCCTTGTGGATGAGTTGACCCGCGGAGTTGACGTCGGGGCAAAATCAGAAATTTTTTCTGTTTTGCGCATGCTTCAAGAGGAGGGACTCGGTATCATCCTTGTCTCTTCAGAAATCCAGGAAGTCATCGCCGAAGCTGATCGTGTGCTTGTTATGAAGGATGGACGGATCGTTAAAGAGTTGACAGGTGAGCATATAAATAAAGATGAAATAGTCTCGAATGCACTAATTGGGAAACATGTTGGGTGAAATCCGACATGATGGACCCTACAAACCGTGTAATGCCGAGGAGCAGAAACTCCCGGTAAAAAAACAATATTTTCCATAAGGAGGAACGTATGAAAAAAAGAGTAGTCGTAATGTTCTTGTTACTTGCAATGGTGGCTATGACCATCAGTGCTCAGGGCAGCAAAGAGAAGTCAGCAAAAGATGCTGATGCTTTGACAATCACAGTCGTGTACCACGACACCGGAATTGAATTTGGTCAGATTATTAAGGCCGGAGCGCTTGCCGCAGGAAAAGAGTTCGGTGTTAAGGTGAATTGGGTCGGTCCTATTGGCATCGATGTAAACGAACAGGTGAACTTCATCGAGAACGCAATTACAACCAAGGTTGATGGACTTGCCATCTCAAACGTAAATGCCGAAGCCCTTAACCCAATTATTGACAAGGCTATTGATGCTGGAATTCCAACTGTCACCTTCAACAGCGAGGCTGCCGGTTCGAAACGTCTGGCATTCTATGGCCAGAATCTGGTGGAATCAGGATATATCCAAGGAAAGATTCTCGCCGAATTCATGGGCACTACTGGAAAAGTCATAATTACCTCAGGTGAAGCTTCTGCCTCTTGGTCCCAAGACCGCGAAGCCGGTGTTCGTAAAGCACTTGCAGAGTATCCAGGGATCAAGGTGGTACAGGTCTTGAGCACCGGTTGGGAAGAACAGCAGATGTATGCTGCAATCGAGAATGCACTATTAGCTAATCCTGATCTTACCGGTATTGCTTCTTTAGGTGCTCCTACAAGCATGGCTGTTGGAAGAGCTCTCCTGCGGACAGGAAAGAGTAATTCTGTTGTGCACGTTGGACATGACCTCATGCCTGAGACATTGGATAATGTCAAAGCTGGGGCTACCAAGGCAACATTAAGTCAGAATCCGTACATGCAGGGATACCTTCCTGTGAAGAATCTCTTTTTGCACATCACAGAAGGGAGGGCTATTGAGAGCGAAGATACTGGTATTGTCCGAGTTGATGCGACCAATGTCGATGAGTATCTGAGGAAGCTGGAGGCTGGTGAGCCTATCGGTTGATGCTGCTCAAGGGCACTTCATGGAGTGTCATCATAGTTAAGATGCCTGACCGGTGACGGTTAGGCATCTATATAAATTTAATTTGGAAAGTAAACATGAGTCGAAAAGCAAGAATACACGTCATCGGCAGTTATGCAGTGGGAATGACGATGAATGCAGAACGCTTCCCGAAAGAGGGGGAGACAGTTCCAGGATATAATTTTAAGCAACTACATGGGGGTAAGGGCTCTAACCAAGCAATTGGTGCAGCTCGATTAGGTGCTGATGTAAAGTTTACCTCATGCGTAGGACATGATATGCTCGGGGATGCGGCATTGGCCATGCTAGCTCAGGAAGGAATCCGTACAGAATCGGTTTTTCGTTCTTCAACGACTAGTACAGGTGTTGGATTCGTCATGGTGGGAGACAGTGGAGAAAATAAAATTCTCATTGGGCTCGGGGCCAACGAAGATCTCACTAGAGAACATATTGATGAGGCCTTTGCATCAGGATTCGAAGCTGATATCCTGCTTGTCCAGTTAGAGTCCAATTTGGATTCAATATTATATGCCATGCAACTTGCACAAGCAAAAGGTATACCGGTAATTTTAAACCCTGCTCCATTTAGGGAGATTCCCAAGGGTTTTGTTGAGCTCGCTACCTATATAGTCCCCAATGAAACGGAAGCGATGAGCCTGCTCGGCCGAAACGGAACTCCAGAGCAATTATGCCAAGGTCTCCATGAGAAATTTGGTTCGAATGTTGTGCTTACTGCAGGAAAGGATGGAGCATACTATCTGGAAAAGGGCAATGGCTTAGAACCCAGCCAGGTTAAAAACCTTAAGGTTCAAACGGTCAAGACCGTCGACACCACAGGTGCCGGAGATTGTTTTAACGCTACGTTAGCCGTAGCGCTTGCAGAAGGGAAATCTCTTGGTGAGGCTGTTCATATGGCTAATACATCGGCGACTCTTTCAGTTCAAGTCGAGGGAGTGGTTGAGTCATTACCAACAAGAGATCGTGTCGAACAGATGCTAAAGTTAGAAAAAAATAATACTGATGAGGTATAGGATATGAAGAAGAGTAGAATACTAAATTCACAGTTGAACAATGCCATCGCTTTGATGGGCCATGGGGATTTCATCATTATTTCAGATGCAGGGCTTCCTATTCCTGATGGGAAACGGGTTGACTTGGCTATTGAAGCTGATGTGCCTGGAATCGCCGATATTCTCGAATTGATAACCAGCGATTTGATATACGAGCGGGTGATAGTTGCTGAGGAGCAGAAGAGTTTCAATCCAGAGCACTATAAGCGTGTTGATGAAATTTGTGATCGTTGCGAGGTTGAGACGATTCCCCATGCTCAACTCATTGGGGAGTACCTGGACAAAGCAAAATTTATTGTGCGTACAGGCGCATTTGAGCCATGGGGTAATGTCATTCTCTGTTCAGGCATCGATGCTCCTACATGGTTCCTCAAGCCTGGGGCAAAGGTTCCAGACTATTACCAAGAGCGAGTTGACTACAAGGAAGGAGAATAATCATGGATAAGAACAGCAATTTGGCGAAATACATCCAGTTCACAAATGTGAATCCTGAGATGACAAAGAAAGACCTTATAACACATTGTGAGACAGTGCTAACGTATGGTTTTGATGCAGCGATGATTGCTCCCTGTTGGGCTACGCTAGCCTTGGATATCCTAAAAGGATCAACAAGCCATGTTGCTTCTTGCTTCTCATTCCCTAGCGGTAACGACACCACCTTGATGAAGGTAGCTATGGCCAAAGAATTGATAACCATGGGAGTTAAGGATTTCGACTTTACCAGTCAGACCTCCTATCTGCTTTCTGGAATGTATGATGAGTATCTTGCTGACTTAAAGGCAGTTGCCCATATTGCACGTCAGGAGGGAGCCCAAACCAAAGTTATAATTGAATTTGGATTACTGAATGCTGAACTAAGAAGAATAGGTGCGGAACTGGCGGTTGAGGCCGGAATCGATTACTTGAAGCAATCAAGTGGCTTTGTTAATGGAATCCCTGCAATGCCTGTCGATATTGCATTTTTAAAAAACATTGCAGGTGAAAAGGCTAAGGTAAAAGGCTCGGGCAAGATTAATACGAGGGAGAAGGCCCTAGCTTTGCTAGAGGCTGGTGCCACTCTTTTAGGAACTAGCTCTGCCGTAGCAATAGTTACTGGAACTGAAGGTAAGAAAAACGGTTATTAGAATCAAATGAAGTCGAAGGAGCCCGGTCGTTTTACGATCGGTTCTTCTCCAGGCTAATGGCGCAGCAGATCGTTGCGTTGCACAAGGAGGTGGTATGTCTTCAAGGGATCATATAAAGAATATTATTGGGAAGAAAGCTGTAGATCATTGCGGGTTCTGGTTGGGGAAACCTCATCCTGAGACGATTGATATACTAAACGCCACCTTGGGTACATCGTCTCTCGAGGAGATCCAAAATCGTTTCAACGATGACATGCGATGGATTACACCGCAGTATTTTAAGACGACGTACATGCATCCTGAGGGTCTTGCCATGCGGCCCTGGAAGGAAAAAAACCCTCATGGCTTATCAGGGCAGGGGATGCTCGATTATGATTCGACCATTTCCGATCTTGATTCTATCAATTTTCCAGATGTTGCATATCTTGACTTCTCCGAAATAATGGAGGAGTTGGAAAAGCCCCATGAAACCTATCGGCTTAGCGGGTTCTGGTGTCCTTTTTTCCATGATCTTTCCTACCTGTTCGGCACCGAAGAGTTGTTGGTTTTTATGCTTACTGATCCTGATATCGTGCGGGAGGCTAACGACCGAATTTGTAACTTTTATTACGAAGCAAACGAATTGTTCTTTCAATCCGCTGCTGATAAAATTGATGCTTTGTTTATAGGCAATGACTTCGGTACTCAGAATGCACTCATGATTTCACCTCAGTTATTCCGAGAGTTTTATTTGCCATGGATTAAGAAGTTCGCAGAACAAGCTCATCGGTATGGATTGCAATTCGTGATGCATAGCTGCGGTAGCATTGTAGATATTATTGACGATCTGGTGGAGGCGGGTGTGGATTGTCTCCATCCCATGCAAACCACTGCAAAAGGGATGAGTCCCGAATCGCTAGCTGAACGGTATCTCGGCAAGATGACTTTCATGGGGGGTATCGATACCCAGGATCTTTTGCTCAATGGCACCGTTACCGATGTTGATAGGGAGATTGGGAGACTGTTTAGCTCTTTCGGTAATGGATTCATCTTAGGTCCAAGTCATGAGGCTCTGCTTCCTACCGTAAATATCGATAATGTAATTCGTTTAGCGACACACCGTCGAAGTGTCTCTGACTGATAGAGTTAGATGTAGCAAAATCCCAGCTATCTCTAAACCATATCACATTATACCAAAGAAGAACCAGGGACATCCTGTGATGACCCTGGTTCTGATCGCTGTACATTGCTGTCCCTATGATTGGATATGGTGCCCTATGGTGTTTGGACTCTCACGTCAAAACTTGTTTTGCTCTCTTATCTTCCGGGCATCAGTATCGCCGCTCCCAGGTAAGCAAGCCCTATGGGGACAAACCCCACCTTGAATAAGAGGATGACCGCTACAATGCGTAGGGCAATGGCTGGAAGCCCTGACCAGTTTGCCAGCCCTTCCATGACCCCCAACACATAGCCGGTGTGCTCCCTGTAGAGCTTGCGGGTCTCTTGGCGTGGATATTCCATTACTTCTTCTCCTTCATGGACTCTTTCAGCAAAGCAAGCTCATTTTCGATGGCCTGGTCGGTCTCCATTTTGCTGAACTCATCGCTGCTGGAAGGTTTGCCATGGTAGCCTGCCATCTCGGCATCAGCTTCCATGCGCTCGATCTTGCTTTCCAAGTCACTGAACTTGCGGGCAAGGTCGGTGCTGTCGCTGCTCTGCAGCGTCCGGGCTACCTGCTTCTTCTCTTTGGCGGAGGTAGCACGCTGGACTAGGATCTTTTGCTTGTCCTTCACTTCCTTGAGTTTGTCAGCTATCTGGGCGAGCTGCACTTCCTGGCTTGTCAGGATGCTTTCCAGGTTGAGTAGCTGCTCATCAATGAGGCGTATTCTCTCATTGCAACCCTTCTTCTCTGAGAGGGCTTCCCTTGCAAGGTCTTCACGCTTGTTGGTGATGGCAAGCCTTGCCCTCTCTTCCCAGCGCTCGATGGCCTTGGTAAGCTCTGCCTTTTCGTTGGTCAGGCTTACTTTTTCTGCCTTGCGTGCAGCTGCTGAAGAGCGAGCCTTGCTCAGGGTGTCCTGCAGTTCGGTTATCATGAGGTTGATCATCTTTGCGGGGTCTTCGATCCTGTCGAGGGCACTATTTACATTCGAATTGAAGATGTCTGCGATTCTTTTAAAAACATTCATTACGGTCTCCTCTTGCCACTTGGTGGCTCTGTGTTGGTACGCTAATACCAATGCATAAGGCGTGCCAACTTTTCAAAACAGGCATTTAAACGTGCTAATTGGAGGTTTCATCCTAATAAACACCTGGGAAACATAAGGACTTTATATTATTGGTAAAAAATACCAGCTGTTATGGATGAATTAACCACTTCTGTTGAAGCTCAGATCCTTATCACCTATTTCTCATCCTTTTCAAAAAGTATCTCAGCAACTATAGGTACGCAGAAAGTCATCATGGGATACAGGCCCATATGCCTCTCTGATCAGGACATAGGTGATTGCACACTGCCTGAGCATTACGTGAAGAGGGTTATGGATTCCTCCCTGTTGGTGGTAAGCTCAGTGTGCTGCACTTTGATGTGGTTTTAGCAGGAAGGAATTTTTCTCTATATCAGCATATGTACTTGTCCTATATTTAGTAGTATCGTTTCGCCAGATTCCACATAGTACAAGGATAGTATGCATGAACCAGGATGAGTTGAGTCTTCAGAGATTGCAAGGACAACATCAGGAGCTTGCCAATAGGATTGCCGGTATCGGCTTCATATGGCCGGGGAGCATCCAGTGGCGCTTCAAAGTGTGTGGAAAACCAAACTGCGCATGTAGTAAGGATCCCGCCTCACGTCACGGCCCGTATCCGTATTGGACGACCAAGGTGAATGGCAAGACTGTGAACAAGCGCCTCGGCCCTGATGAGGTGATCCTTATCGAAGAATGGATCAGCAACCGCAAGGAGATTGAGGCTATCATGGCTGAAATGAAGATTGTTTCAGATCAGGCGCTTGCAATTGCAACAAAGTGCAAATGAGTGAGCCCTTCTTGTCCCCCAGTCCTTAACTGTGTAAACTGGCCCTCATGAGCACCCTATATATGGTAGCCACCCCCATAGGAAACCTTGATGACATCACCTACCGTGCAGTGGAGACACTGAAGAGCGTTGATGTCATCGCCTGTGAGGATACCCGGCACACACAGACCCTGCTGCAAAAGTACGACATCCAGAAACGCCTCATCGCGTGCCATGCACACAACGAGAGCAACTCCGCCCAGGGCATTGTTGCTCTGATGGAAGCAGGCAACAACATCGCCTTTGTCAGCGATGCCGGCACCCCGGGCATTAGCGATCCGGGGCTGCGCGTGGTCAAGGCTGTGCGGGAAGCAGGCTTTGCCGTGGTCCCTATCCCCGGCCCTTCAGCTGTCGCCACCCTGATAAGTGTTGCTGGGTATGTGGGCAAGAGCTTTACCTTTGAAGGCTTTCTCTCCCCCCGCAAGGGAAGAAGGACCAAAAGATTGATTGAGCTGCTTGGACGCAATGAGGCCTTCGTCATCTATGAGTCCCCCTTTCGCATCGTCAAGACACTCGATGAGTTGGCCCTCCTTGATCCTTTGCGCCAGGTGGTGGTGGGACGGGAGATGACCAAGAAGTTTGAGGAGTTCCTGACAGGGACCGCGAGTGAGGTCTCGGCGACACTCTCTTCACGGCAGGCTATAAAGGGGGAGTTTGCCCTCTGCGTAGCCCCTATTGAGGCATCAGAAGCCGATGATAACGATAGCGAAGCTTAGGACGCTGAAGGATCGCACCTGCGTTCGCAAGTGCGCCTCCCTCTTTCATGAGCAGGCACAGCTCATCTTGCAGGGCAATGAGCCTGACCATGCCTATATAGCAGGTCTTTGCTCGCTGTTCTCTTCTGCTCAGTTCTTTTCAGTATTGGATGACGGGCAAAGTCTTGCCCTGCATGCCTTGTCCAGTTCCCTATCCTCTGCATCCAGGGCATCGCTTCCCTTTATCCTGGAAGACCTGCACCACGCTTTGTTGTCTGCACTGGGAAGCGAACCCTCGGACTGGGACTTCGTTGACAGGGAAGGGGCTTTGGATGCATCGCTGCGCGTGGTGCTTCCTCACACTCTCATACTCGATCGTTTGCGTTCGCCGTTCAATGTGGGATCGATCTTCCGCAGTGCCGACTCATTTGGTATCGAGCAGATATGGCTGGTGGAGGGGACAGCTTCTCCTACCCACCCCCGCTCTATCAAATCGGCTCGGGGGTGTGTGGATACAGTAGAGTATCACTATTTTTCTGAATCGGCTCTCATTGAGAAGATTGCAGATGAGTCCATCTCTCTGTTCGCCCTTGAACTGGGCGGCTCTGATCTGGAAAGCTTTCCCTTTCCCCCCTCTGGGGCTGCCGTCATAGGAAGCGAGGAGATGGGGGTGAGCCCCCACCTGCTCGCTCTGTGCGACAGCAGCCTTGGAAGGGTCTCCATCGGCCTAGGTGGGACCAAGGGCTCCCTGAATGTATCGGTTGCCACCGGCATCATGCTGCAAAGATGGTATGCTACGCCCTGCTAGAGATGACCGCTTGGTACATCTTCCTCAGCCTGTCCTCGATCTCGAAGTTGAAGTTCCCCGCACTATAGTTGCCCTTGGCATTGCGTACCCCGAAAGGACGCCCTGTCAGGATGCGCATCCCCTCATCGATGGTGGTGATGGGATAGATATGGAACTTCTTCTCCTTGATGGCCTCAAGGACCTCATAGGAGATTATCAGGTTGCGCAAGTTCTGCACTGGGATGATGACCCCCTGCTTGCCGGTAAGGCCGGTGGTGAGGCAGGTTCGGTAGAACCCCTCGATCTTCTCGTTTATCCCGCCCACTGGCTGGATCATGCCCATCTGGTTGACCGAACCGGTGACTGCGATGTCCTGGCGAACAGGAAGCTCGCCTATGGCCGAAAGCAGGGCATACAGCTCCGAGGATGAGGCACTGTCCCCATCGACCTCCGCATAGGACTGCTCAAAGGCGATGCCTGCATAGATGGAGAGGGGGAAGGTCCTTGCATAATGCTTGCGCAGATACCCCTCCAGGATAAGCAGCCCCTTGTCGTGTATCTCGCCGCTGAGGCCGGCTTCATGCTCAATGTTGACAATGCCCTCACTGCCTGGGGCCACACTGGCTGTGATGACCGTCGGGGTACCGAAGGAAGAGGCACCCCTGTCCATGATCGCAAGGCCGTTGACCACCCCGACCTTGGAGCCAGTCAGGCTTATGAGCATCTCGCCGTTGAGGATCTCCTCATTGATGCGCAGCTCGGTGATATTGCTGAAGTAGTCGCGTTCCTCGTTTGCCTTGAGGACAAGGCTCCTGTCGATGACCTCTTGCCCTGCCTCCTCCGCCCAGTAGTTGGCCTCGATGATGAGGTCATAGAGTTGGGAGAACTGGGTGGTGAGCTCTGTTCGTGACTCTGCATACCAAGCGCTGTAGCGCAGTATCTGAGCCAAGGCTGAGTTGTCCAGTGGCCTGCAGTTGTTCTTGGCTGCGAAATCGATGAGGTTGGCTATGGTCTTGGCAATGTGATCCTTGTCTGAGGGCATGGCAAAGTCAAACTGGGAAGAGACCTTGAAAAGAATCAGGAACCTCTCATCATGCTCTGTCAGGGCATCGAAGGTGTCCTCATTTCCCATAAGGATGACCTTTACCGGTATCTTGGTCATCTGCGGCCTGATCTGGCCCTTGCGCAACTCTCCCTTGACCAGGAGGTTTGCCTGCAGGGCAAGAGCCGATGCATCGAGATACCGCTTCAGGGAGTCCCAAAGGCCCTCCTCGGAGAGCAGCTCCTCAGCGTTTACGACAATGAAGCCCCCCTCTGCCTCGAGCAGGGAGCCTGCATGGAGGCCCAGGTGGGCAAACTCCTGTTTGTCGTCCAGGGTTCCGAAGAGGTTGGAGAAGGTGGGGTAGTTCTCGATGACCAGAGGTCTTTTGTCTGTCTTGCTATGGTTTACCAGGAGGTTTACCCGATACTTGCGGGCAAAGGGGTCCTTCTTCAGCTGCTCGTCGGAGAGGTTCTGGATATGGGAAGCCTGCCGCCTGAGGTCGGAGAGGATGTGGTTGAACTGCACCGACAGGGTGGGGGTGCTGAACTCCGTTTGAAGACCCTTCAGCAAACTTGTTGCCTTCTCCAGGAAGGTCGTGCGATCCTGGGCCAGGATCGCTATCTTCTGGCTGAACAGCTCCATCGCATCGGAGAATCTCTGCCCCTCCTTGGGGGGGAAGGTGAGGGCAAGCGGGGAGTCCGGCTGGAGGAAGTTGTATGCATAGACGATGTCCTGCAAGATGGAGATGTCAGACCTGAACCTCTCGACACTCGCCTTGATGGCAGCGAGCCTGCCGCTGCCTGAGTTGCCGCTGACAAAGAGGTTGTACCCTCCCTTTTGTATGGCAAGACCCATCTCTAGGGAGCGCAACGCCCTCGGCTGGCCCACGATAGAGGGTTCCATGGCAAGGTTCCTGCACTCCTGGATAAGCTCCTCTGTAAAATCAAAAGCAGCTTCCTCGTAGGGAAGCCTCTGTATCTTCGTTACTTTTTCAACCATGGCCAAACTATAGGAGGTGGAACAAATCAAGTCAACTCTCTATACTATGGCCCATGAAACGCAATGAACTGGTTAGATACCTAGACGAGTACCTCTCTATCGGGCTTTTTTCATCCATTGACCCATCGCTCAACTCCCTGGTTGTCGGTGGCCCCGACAAGGAGGTCGCCAAGATAGCGTTCGCTGTCGATGCATGCCAAAGGACCTTCGACCTGGCCGTAGAGTGGGGAGCGGACATGCTCATCGTCCACCATGGCCTGTACTGGGGAAGGCCGATGGCCATCACAGGAACTCACTACCAGCGCATCAAGACCCTCCTTGACGCAGAGGTGGACCTCTATGCCGCCCACCTCCCCCTGGATGCCCATCCCGCAGTGGGCAACAACGCCGTCATGGCCTCTCAGCTCGGGCTCCTCGACAGAGAGAGCTTCGCCCTCTTCAAGGGCGTGGCGATCGGGTTCAAGGGAAAGCTCCCCAAGCCCCTTTCAGCCAAGGAGATCTCAGATGCCCTTGGCTTCACCAAACCCATCATCCTGCCCTTTGGCCCTGAAGCGATTACAACGGTTGGCATCGTCAGTGGCGGAGCCAGTGGCGATGTCCACACCGCCCTCTCTGAGGACCTGGACTGCTTTATCACCGGCGAGTGTGACCACCAGGTGTACAATGACTGCCTGGAGGGGGGCATCACCATGATCGGGGGCGGACACTACGAAAGCGAGGTCTTTGGAGTCCAGGCCCTCTCCGAGCACCTCGCCTCCTTGCTTGGGGTGCAGACACTCTTCCTCGATCATCCCACCGGCCTGTAGGCAAAGGGGAAAAGAGTGTAGTATAGTGGCCCCTATGGAAACCAAACAACCGAGCAAGGCGCTGCCTTTGCTGCTTACCCTTGCGGTGATCATTGCCGATCAGCTTTCCAAAGCCTGGATAGTTGCCCACATACCCGAGAACAGGGTGGGCTTCCAGTTTTTCGGAGACTTCCTTGCCATCGTGCATGTGCGCAATACCGCCATAGCCTTCAGCATGGGGACCGGCTTTCCCACCGTGGTGAAGCTTGTGGGATTCATTTTCCTGCCGGTTATCCTCCTGATCGGGGTAAGCGTGCTATACTTCTCCAAGAAGATTGAGTTTACCCGCCTGCAAAGGTGGACCCTGGCCCTCTTTATGGGAGGTGGGGTTGGTAATCTGATCGATAGGATCTTCCGCTCCTTCAGGGTGGTCGATTTCATCAGTGTGAAGGTCTATGGGTTTTTGGGCTTTGAGCGATGGCCGACGTGGAACATTGCCGACGCTTCGCTGGTGATCAGTGGAATCCTGATCGCCATCACAATCCTATGCACTCCTACAAAGAAGAAGGAAACGAACGATGTCTAAGAAATCAAACACCCTCTGGTTCATGCTGGTTGCCACAGTGCTGAACATTGTGCTCATGCTTATCCTGTTTCTGGTCTGCTTCATCCTCATCACCAGGTTTGTGGACCCCACAAGCTCCTTGGTGCCCCTGTGGCTTGGACTCTCCTTCCTGGTGAGCATCGGAGGAAGCTTCTGGCTCTACTCGGTCATCATCAAGTGGATGACCAGGCGTTTTGACCTTGAGGAAAGGTTGGCACCTCTTTTCACCAGAAAGAGAAAAAAGCCACGTCGTGAGGAGTAGCGGAGATGCAACCCTCCATTGCATCCTTTACCAGGACCTCCTGGTTCCCCTTCAGCGACAAGCCGGTGATCGAGAGCCTGTGGTATATGCCGCGGCTGTGCGACCCCTTCTTTCTTTTTCCTGAAGAGAGCCCCGATGGTAAATGGCACCTTTTCGGCCACACATGGGTGGGGATCGAGCACTTCATCAGCGAGAATGGAATCTCCTGGCAGCCGAGGAAGATGATTGAACTCAGAGGTCACTCCCCATCCATCTACCGCGAGGACGGGATGTGGTACCTCTTGTATGAGAAGCACGATACATCCCTTGTTCCCTTGAAAAAGAGAGTACGCGGAAAGCGGGGGCAGAAGAACAAGTCCAGCCGCTTTGAGATACGCTCATCGAGCGACCTTATCCTCTTCAGCGAACCCAAGATCCTCCTGGACAGCAAGGATGTCCCTTTTGCAGGGGACGGGCTGAAGAGACCGAGGATATCACGCCCCCAGCTCTTCAGGGACAGGGATGG